>MTLD01000842.1_pt1 | contig 129624 bp, 103 predicted proteins | sample 1982471 | NCBI WGS metagenome assembly MTLD01 (sample SAMN05712604, study PRJNA340218) | biofilm metagenome | isolation source: sample SPM anode biofilm adapted to -50 mV | place: USA | collected 2012-02-03
CCGCCGGCACGGCGGGCCCGGGTATCCGGCCTTCGCCGAACAGCTCGTAACCAGGCGCGAGCTGTGCCGCAACTTCGTTCGGTACCGGCCGCTCGACTACGATGGCTGGAGTGGTTTGCCGGCGTGGGCCCGGGTGACGCTTGAGTCGGCGGCGGCCGATAGACGTCCATTTGTCTACTCTCGTGCCATGTTCGAGGCCGCCGCGACGCACGACCCCTACTGGAACGCGGCGCAGACGCAATTGATCAGGACCGGGACGATACACAACTACATGCGCATGTATTGGGGCAAGATGATACTGGCCTGGAGTTCCAACCCACGCGAAGCATTCGCCACGGCACTCTGGCTGAACGACCGCTATGCGATCGACGGCCGCGACCCAAACGGCTGGGCCGGTGTCGCCTGGTGCTTTGGCCTGCATGACCGGCCATGGCCGCGCCGCCCGGTCTTCGGTACCGTCAGATCGATGGTCGCGGCTGGATTGCGCCGAAGGTTCGATGCCGACGCGTACGCGCGCGCCTGGCTCGCATGAATTGCAAAAACCAGCAGGCTTGTTTATTATGATAGCCGGAGGAACATGATGATACTCGATTCATTGTCATACATCGAGGTCGCGGGCACGAAGAAGGGCCCGGGCATTACCGTATACGCTCTTTCGACCTGTGGCTTCTGCAAGCGCGCGATGACCTTCCTGCAGAACAACGGTCTTTCTTATCGATATATCCATGTCGACACCATTCCGATCGACACCAAGAACGAGATCAAGCGCGAACTCAAGGAAAAGTACAAGGTAGACATAGCCTTCCCGTTCGCGACCGTCGATGGGAACAAATACCTCGTCGGCTTCATCGAGGCGGACTGGAAACTGACGCTGGGGGTATGACGATGAGCGAGAAGTCACTGGAAGATACCAGGCGTTTCGCGACGATGGTTGCGGCCAAGCAGGGCTGGGAACTCAATCCCGACCAGGAGTTTACACAGAGCCTCCTTGAGGGGCTCATGGTCAACTGGAACCGCTATGGGTACTTCCTCTGCCCATGCCGGGATTCCGATGGCTCCCGCGAGGCTGACGCCAACCTGGTCTGTCCTTGTGTCTACGCTCGGCCCGATGTCGAAGAATTCGGACACTGCTATTGCGCCCTGTATCTGCGGAATGGCTTCTCCGCTGCTGGTGGTGTTCCCGGGGGAATTCCGGACAGACGCAATCAATGATCGCAGCAGACCATTGATGGAACCTCGCTATCTTGACTGGGCGGCGACCGCCCCGCCTTACGCGGACATACTCGAACAGGCAACGATGCACGCCGCTACAATATTCGGCAATCCATCGAGCCAGCACAGGGCCGGTGCCGCCGCCCGCGAATTGCTCGAAGCGGCCAGGGCTGACCTCGCCACGGTCATCGGCACCATACCCGGCCGCGTTCTGTTCACATCCGGCGGAACGGAATCCGACACGATCGTGGCACTCTCCACGATGACCACCGCCACGCCCAAATCGATAGTGATCAGCGCCATTGAACACGCAGCACTCTACGAGCAGGCCAGGGTACTCAAGGGCCTTGGCACGGCAGTCGTCCTTGTCAAGCCTGACCGCGATGGTTTCATCGATCCGGCCGCCGTCGCGGCTGCGATACGCCCCGATACCGCGCTGGTTGCGGTCATGGCCGTCAACAACGAAACGGGCGCGATTCAGCCGATCAAGGCCATCGTCGACGCGGTTCGTCAGGCAGCCGCGCAGTGCCGCCGGCAGCCCTTCATCCACTGCGATGCCGTACAGGCTCTGGGCAAGATTCCTGTCGATGTCGAGGCCTGGGGGGTCGATGGCGCGGCCTTCAGCGCGCACAAGCTGGGCGGCCCCCGCGGATGTGGCGCCCTGTACCTGCGCGGGCCCATCGCTCCGCTGTCGCGTGGAGGTGGCCAGGAATCAGGCATGCGGCCAGGCACCCAGAATACACCGGGAGCATGGGCCTTCGCCCGGGCCGCCATGCGCGCCGCCTCGACGTTCGACGAAACCGTCGGCCGTGCGCGACGCCTCGAAAGTCTGCTCATCGATGGCATCGCATCGATTCCCGGTGCCCGCGTGGTGCCCGATGGCCGACGCCCCGGTGACACTCGCTACAGCCCGTACATAGTCAGCGTCGCCTTTCCTGGACTCGGCGGCGAGACCATGCAGCGCCTGCTCGACGAGGCCGGCATCGCGGTATCAACCGGGGCGGCCTGTTCCGGTTCAAAGAAGGAACGACGCGTACTTGATGCGATGGGAGTCGCGCCCGCGCTGTCGTTCGCGTCGATACGCGTATCGACGGGCAGATCGACGACCGACGAAGACATCAAGGCCTTCCTCGAGGCTGCCCGTGCCGCATACGCGCGCTATGGACTCTGATGACCCACGACAAGGAGCGGCACCGGTGCTGGACACCCTCTATCTGATTAAGATCGGCGAAATCCGCCTGAAGGAAGGCAACCGTGCCGAATTCGAGCGCTTTCTGCGCCAGGATCTGACGCGCAGACTGAACACCATCGAGCATCGCCTGTCGTCCCGCGAAGGCCGGTTCTATCTGAAGCTCGATGGCTCATGTGCCGCACAGGCCGAGTTTGCCCTGTCGAGAACGCCAGGCATCAATGCCTGGGCGCGCTCGCTCAGGGCGGCAAAGGACATGCGGTCGATTACCGAGGCCGCACTCCAGGTGCTCGAGCCGGCCATTGCACGGGGGGCGGGCACCTTCAAGATCGAGGCGCGACGCTCGGACAAGAGCTTCGAACTCGATTCCTATGGCATTGCACGGGCACTCGGATCGGCGCTGGTCGAGGCCCACCCCGAAATCCATGTCGATGTACACAAGCCCGACATAACCATTTCCGTGGAGATCCGTGAGAAGGCCTACATCTACGGCGATGGTTCCACCGGGGTCAGGGGCCTGCCGGTCGGATCGGGCGGCAGGGGGCTGCTCCTGCTGTCGGGAGGCATAGACTCACCGGTCGCCGGTTTCAGGATGCTGTCCAGAGGACTCTCGCTCGAGTCCCTGTACTTTCACTCGCACCCCTATACATCCCAACAGGCCTGGGAGAAGGTCCGTGATCTTGCCGCGAACCTTGCCACCTTTTCGGGCGGCATGGTATTGCATACGATGCAGTTCACCGAAGTGCAGCTCAAGATCAGGAAGGATGCGCCAGCCGACAGATCGACGCTGTACCTGCGAGCCTGCATGATGCTGGCTGCCGACATGGTGGCGCGTTCAAGGGGCCTGAACGCCCTCGTCACCGGCGAGAGTCTGGGACAGGTGGCGAGCCAGACAGCGGAGAACATGCGCTTCACCGAATCGTATACAAGCTACCCCGTGCTGCGCCCTCTGGTCGGAACCGACAAAGAGGATACCATCCGCACGGCCCGGACGATCGGGACATACGAACTGTCAATACTCCCCTACGAAGACTGTTGCGTGCTGTTCGCGCCCAAGCATCCGGTTCTCAAGGCGCAATTCAGCGCAGAACGGGAGGCCTTTGATCGCACGGGTCTCGTCGATATCGTGACCGACGCGGTACGAGCCATGCAGACCATCACCCTCCCCTTCTCGTTTACACCACCGCAGGCAGAAGCACGTCCCCGATGATACGCTCGAATTCCTTCTCCGGCATCGCACCCATCGATACGCGCGGCTGGCCTTCCTTGGGGATAAACAGTATCGTGGGGATGCTCTGGATGCCGAACATGCCCGCAAGCTCCTGCTCCGCTTCGGTATCCACCTTGTAGATCGACAGCTTGCCGTCATATTTGGCGGCCAGCTTCTCGAGCACGGGCGCGACCATCTTGCATGGCCCACACCAATCGGCATAGAAATCGATGATGGCAGGCAACTCGCCTCGATACTTCCATTCCTTTTCGTTCTCGTAGTCAAAGACCTTCTGCTTGAAAGCCTCCAGCGTCAGATGTTCAGCCATCATGATCCTCCCATATATAGTGCGGCGAGCCATACTGACTCGCCGCTGCTTCGCGTTGGTATAAATATAGTCTTTTCTATATATTTCGTCCAGAGGTCCGGCCATCAATTTGACCATGACCCCGAGACGCCCGGTATCAGAACCAGAATCGTGCGCCAAAGGCTCCCTGTACGCCGAAGATCGGGAACTGGATTGGATCGCCCAGACCGATGGTCAGCGTCGGCGCTATCTCAAGAAAGAGCTCCAATGGCTTGATCGGGAACATGTTGAGACCGAACGGGAAGCGGCCGCCTACCATCAGCGAGTTCGCATAGCCCAGATAGAACCCCGGCCCGAGGTAGTAGTTCACGAACGAGAATAGATTGTTGTTGGCCATCCACCAGTCGCCGGTAAACCCGAACGACGAAGTATTCTGGCCAATCGAGAAACCAAAACCCATCAGGAATGGAATCTGGGATACCTTCAGGGACAGCATCACACCGCTGCCTGGCAGACCTTCTCCAACAGGCAGCGCAAACGCAGCGCCGACTCCCGTTGCGAAGGTCATCGGTACGGCGACCGCAACCACCAGAACCAGGGCGATCAACATGGTTCGTAAACGCATAAACCCTCCAACTATAGCAATGATCAATACAATCTATCGTCAATGGCGGCCGATTTCAAGGTTGTGAGTCGAGTCCCGGTCCATATTGACACGCGATGGCCTTGTCATGTATCTTCTCTCTGCACTTTGATTTGTCCCCTTCGTCTAGTGGTTAGGACACCGGGTTTTCATCCCGGCAACGGGAGTTCAATTCTCCCAGGGGATGTACTCGTCACCATGTTCCGCATCACATCTTCAACTTCTTTATGACCATATTCCTGAGCTTTTTCAAAGACTCGCTGTCCGGTTCCAGGTCGAGCGCAGCATCGCAGTCTGCCATTGCCTTCGGATAATCTTCCAGATGGAAATAGGCCTGGGCGCGCCTGTATGTCGAGTAGAAGTGGTACGGGTGAATGGCTATGGCGCGGTTGAAATCCTCGATGGCACCTGAATAGTTCTGCTTGACGCTCTGCACGACCCCGCGATAGTACGCCGCCTTGTAACATTGATCATCGAGCTCGAGTGTCTTGGTAAAGTCTTCAAGCGCCTCGTCATAACGGCTCTCGGCGAAGTAGGCCATGCCCCGGTGCTTGAATATCAGGGCACGCAATTCCGGCTTCGGATCCATCGCCAGGATGTGTGAGTAGACATCGATGGCACGCACATACTCGGTGCGGTTGTGCGCATTCAAGGCCTCGAGCAACAGATCATCGATCGATTTCCAGGGCCCCATCCAGGATGGTTGCTTCGGCACGGGAGCTGTCGTCCGATGGCTGTCCTTGATGCCCGCGTAGAGGTCCTGGTCGATGGTCTCCTCTATCTTGCGGAAGAAGGCCACACGCCGCTTGGCCAGCTCGTTGGTCAACTGATGCTGATAGTCGCGAATCTCCTGAAACAGCATGTCCGAAAGCGTCAGATTGGCGTTCAAGGCCGCCAGCTTCCGCTTCATCGGTTCGTCAAAGGGAGTGAACTCGGCCTTGTAGACCAGTTCGTGTTCGACCTCCGCCCAGGCATCCTGCAGGATGGTACGAATCTGAACCTCACAGACGGCCGGCTCTATCAGCGTATCGGCACCAAGAATATCGGGTGGAATATCGAGCAGCAGGTGCGTCGATTCGTACCCGAACTCCTTGAACGACCGATCGGCTCCCTTGCGTTCCACTTCCTTCACCGAGAAGGCGCCATCGAGCGCCTCTTCTACCCGCTTCAGATCGCCAATGAAGGGACAGATGATCCGGACAGCCAGAATGTCGGTTATGGGGGCCGCGACGGCATGATTCTGCATCGATTCACGCAGGTACTTGAGCTTCTTGGTAAAATAGCTTGGAAACGACTTGATTCTATGCTTGTAGGCCGGAAACAGTCCTGCCTCATCCAGACTACCCTGAATGCGCGCCATCAGTTGCCCCAGCAGCCGCTCCAGGACAGGCAGGTTGGCCTTGTATGCCTTCTCCAGGGCGGCGCGACTCGGTAATGGTTCAGTGGATTCCATTGCTCTACCATACGCCCGAACGTGCGCCCGCGCAACAAAAAAGGCCGCCCCAACGGGACGGCCCACTATATCCTATCGCGCTCTACGTGTTACTTGGTAGCTCCGGTGAAATCGCTCTTGGTTTCCTGCTTCAGCTTCTCGATATAGCGCAGAACCTGCGAAGAACCAAACCTCAGGCTCTCGAGGCGCTTGCGGTCATCTTCTTTCTGACCGACGATGCCCCAGATGGCCTCGTCATCGATGTCACGCACGGGCTCCAGAACTGCCTTGTCATACAGGATCTTGACATCCTTGATGTAGGTCACGAAATCGCCACCGACCATGTCCGCGTCCCTGCTGATCAGGATGCCGGCGAATTTCACAAACGGTGATGACCTTGGATAGAGCGGATCAACCCTGAGCTCGCGATTGCGGACGTCGGAGATGTACTGGGGATTGTCCCAGCGCAGCTCGCGCCAGCCGTCGAAATTCAGGTAGCCCATGAACACGACGCGCTCGTTGCCATCATTGTCCTTGAGGATCAGCGACAGACCCTGCGGGAAATTCAATCCCTTGACGTTGACCGCGACTGACTTGATGACGCCGACGTTCTTCACAACACCGAGGGCGGTGGTAATCTTGGTATCGGCATTGTAGCTGCCTTCAAAGCGGGACAGCCGAGCGTTGACAGGATCGGAACCCTGCTGATCGGTCTTCGGAACGATCTTGCCGCTATCGTCGATATCGGCCTTGGGCTCGAAAGCCGGCACTTCGAACGGGGGCTCTATGCGCGCCCATGAATTGAACGGCTCCAGGGGGAAGCTGACGCGAACACCGAGCACCTTGGCTCCGGCGAACTGCTTGGCATCCTTGGAGATCGTGGCCTCGCGGGTATAGGAGAGCGACTGGCGCTCATTGGTGCGCGATGACGAAGCCAGGACGACGTCCCAGTTCGGGATGGCGAGTGAAACAGCCATCTGCTTCTTCTGCTCTTCCGTGTAGCTTGCGCCCGCAACGGTCGAGAAATCCATCATCGAAGCGCGGTTCTGGGTCATGACACCCTTGGCAACCGGGTCCTCGATAATGTCCGCTCCGAGGAGGGAAAAGTCTATCAGGACGGCTTCATCCGCGAAGACGACCGCGGCGCTCGCGAAAAGCAAGGCAGCGACGATCAATGATAACGGCCTTCTCATTCAAATGCTCCTTTCCATAGTGCGCGTAACAGTTTTGCCCAATTTGCTTTGATTATAGTCAAGCCATACCCTTTGTCAATTATTTTATTTCTTTTTGGCATCAATTGTGCCATTCGCGCTTGTCCAGGATGGCTCGAAGCCATCAATGGTCAGAACCAGCTTCATGGACGGGTAATTCCAGTGCAGCGTCCGCTCCAGATAGGACAGTACCTGCCGCGGCTGCAACACGGGTTCGGCATGGATGCCAGCCTCATTCAGGCGTCCGAACAGGAAGGTATCGGCAATGTCGATATAGAGCGTCTTGCCGCCCCTGATGGCCGATTGCACACGCGCCTCTGGCACGGCTATCGGCGCGGATTTCGGGTTTGTCGGCCCGAGAAACATCTCGTTGACCAGATCCGCGGCCTCCATGGCCTTGTCGGAACGTGGATACACGGAGCGCAGCTCTGGCCGCATCTTGCTGCCATCGGCCGAGCGCGAGTCAGGAAACCACAGTACGGCGCTCCTTCGAAATGGAACGGAAAGCGACATGAGTCCACTGAAAAGCAGGGCTATCACGAAGAGGCCCGGCCACAGATTCCTGGGCTTGAGGGCCGTATTCAGGATGTCGAGCGAGGTGGCTGCTATCTCGGAAAACGAAGGCTTCACGGCGAATCGGGTCCCTTTCTGTTCTCGAAATATTCGACAAAATCAACAATTCCATTATAGATGCCGTCACCGAGCTTGCGCAAGTGCGCGGGGTCGGAAAGCAGCCGGGCCTCGCCTTCATTGGTCACGAACCCCACCTCGACGAGCACGGATGGCATCCTTGCATTCCTGACGACAAACCATTCTTCCTCGCGGATGCCACGATCGACCGACACGTCCCCGACGCTTCGCTTGACCCCTCCCAGCACCGTCTTGGCCAGAAAGACGCTCTCGGTCGTATATTCCTCTTCGAGCATCGAGTTGAGTATGGGAACAACCTGCTTGTCGACGCCCTCGGCCTTCTTGGTGTCGACGACGGTCCTGCGGTACTCGGGACTGAGGTACCATACTTCGAATCCGCTGGCATTCTTGTTGAATGAGGCATTGGCATGAATGGATACATAGATGATGGCCTCGTTGACGCCGAGTTCCATCGAGTTGGCCATGTCGACCCTGGCATCCAGCGTTGGGTACGTGTCGCCGCTCCGCGTTATCAGGATGCGCTTGTCGGGCCAGCGTGCCTGCAGCCGGGCATATACATCATTGCCGATCGAAAGCACGACATCCTTTTCAACGACGCGCAGGCGGTCCTTGCCGGATCCGAATTCGCCTATGGCTCCGGAATCCTTGCCTCCGTGTCCTGGATCGATCAGGATGGCCGCTATCTTGAAGTGGGAGGCTCGATCGGCGTCACGCGCGGCAAACCAGGCCCCGATGGCCTGGAGCGTATCCTGGCGTATGGATAGGCCCGTCGCGCCCATCACGATGGCCGGGGCGTGCAGCGCCTGCCCGGAACCGGTGGCGAAGACAGGGAAGCCGGTCTTGAATCTGACCAGATCGACGCCGCGCAGGATATGGCCCGTGCCGGTCACTGGATCGAAGGCAAGGCTTGCCTTCCATCCGGCGGCAGCCGTGCCGAGGTCGGACAGGGCCGCTGCCGGCGTCGAGGTCTGGCCAAACGCAGGGCCTGCCAGCGCAAGCAGCACCGACAGGGCAGTCACGAACGCCCGGTTCATGTCAGCGTACCCTCGAGCCTGGCGCGGGTCGTGTCGACCATCCAGGCTCCGGCCTGATACCCGCCGGCGATCACGGCATGCCAGAAGGCCGAGCCGAACACGATATCGGCCTCCAGACCCAGAGTCGCGCCGGTCAATCTGGCCACCGCATCGATCGTCTGGCGCAATGTGCGTCCCTGCCAGTCGACCGCCCGTTCCAGATCGAGGTCGCGGAGCGGAGCGATCGATGCGGTCAGGGAGCGAGTGCCGTCGGGGCCCACAGTCGGGGCACCCGACCTGAGCATCGCGGGCATCGAGGCTATCTCCGCTCGCGTCATCGCTGACAGACCATCGTAGGCCTCGGGCGGCCAGACCGAGCCATCGGGACCGACAACGCGGCCTTCACCGTGCAGAAAGGCTTCGGTCGCGCCATCGCCGGGCGCCAGGCGCAACAGCACCGACCGGGCTGCCGACTCTGCCGCCCGTTCCGCCTCCAGACGGCTCGGCGAGACGGCTATGGCGTTGCCGCACTTCTCCACATTGTTGCATGGAAACACGACGCGATCGCCCGCTGCCGCACGGGGAAACAGGTTGCGGACATGATCTTCCCGTTCGGCGGCGTCGAGCCCTGCGACCGATGCGACGCGGCCGGGGATCGAAATCCACGCCCGCTCGGCGCAGACATACGCATGCGCCGCATCATGCAAATCGCTTGCGATACCGCAGGCAATATCCATGGCCTCGGCGGTGACCTCGACTCCGCTGGAATAGGGATAGGTCCAGCCTGACATGTAGCCACCCGATAGCCGCGCCGCTATCTCGCCGACGAAGGCTCCCTGTCGGGTATACTTGATGTCCCCCTTGGCGGCGCCCGTCCGTATGCCAAGCGCCTCGACGCCGGCCCTGAAGACGGAGACGACCTCGTCGACAACATCGGACCCATAGGCCGTGGGCATCGTGTGTCCCATTTCGACGAAGAAGGGCTTGAAGGTAATGATGCGGTCGGCGATGCCACGCAGCATGATGCGGCCATCATGTACGACTGCGTCGATGCTGAACTCAGGACCATCGAGGTAGGCCTCGATGATGGCACGCCCGGTCCTGGAATTGGTTACGGCATCGGCCCAGGCCTCGCGCAACTCGGACTCAGAGCGGGCAAGACGGCATCCCCGCGCACCCATGTTGTCTACCGGCTTGACGACGAGCGGCAGTGGAGCAACGCGGCCCGCAAGGGCAACCGGATCGTCCGCCAGGCTCCCGTACGCGAAGGCCGGCACCGGGACCCCCGCCGCCGAAAGCCTGGCACGCATGCGAGCCTTGTCCGACGCGTCCAGCGCGACGTCGTACGGAATGCCTGGCAGCCCCAGACTGTTGGCCACCCATGCGACCGAAGCCGAAAAGTCGGTGCCAGCCGTAAACACGCCGGCCAGTCCATCGATCCGCGCGGCCGCCGCCGCAAGCGCCTCCTTGTCCTTGAGGTCAATATGATGGAACTTGTCGGCGGCACCGGCGTGGATGGCGTCCGGATTGCCATCGGCCACGTGAACCGTATAGCCCTTCCGTCTGGCAATTCGTATTGCCGGCCCCTGCATGACGCCGCCGCCCAGTATCAGTATCGATTTCATGGCACCCCACACCCCGTCAGTCCGGGACCGACGGCATCGTTGCATCCAGCACGGCGTAGCACTCGAAGGTATCCCCCAGCCCGAAGGATCTGGAGGCCAGCGACGCGACGCCACGGCGAAGCTTTCCTCCCGTGGCTGGCACCCACGGGAAGCGCTCGGGATGATGTCCCGTAATTACCATATGTTGTACCCTGAAACCGAAACGCTTGAGAATGCCCGGAGCCGTCTCGGGGCTCCACACGGTGAAATGATCATCGGGCGAGCGCTCCAGAAAGGCGGCAAGATCCTTTCTTGCCGAGATTCCTGCGGATGACGGTGTCGAAAACGCAAACACACCGCCTGGCTTCAGGAGCGAGGCGACGCGCCGCAGCACGCGGGCCAGCGCATCGAAGTGTTCTATGACATACCACATGGTCAGGCACGTCAGAGCACGGGGATAGAGTCCATCTGCACCTGGCGCGGCGAAATCGGCAACGAACGCGGGGATATTGAAGTTCGATTTGACATAGGCTACCGCATCGACGGCGACGTCCGACCCGACGGCGCTCCATCCGCGGGCCTGGGCTTCCGAGAGGAAGGCTCCGTAGGCACATCCGACATCGAGCAGGCTCTCGCCTTCGTGGCCACCCCCAAGCAGTGACTCGATCACGGCTAGCCTCCGGGCGCCCATGGCCCTGATCGCTGGCATGTCATCAATATAGGTACGTCCATACTGCGCCTGGTACTCCTCGAAGAAGTACGAACGGCTGCCGTAGTGATCAGTCCGGGGGGCGAAGAAGGCCATCCGCAGCATCCCGCAGCGCTGGCATCGAAAATAGCTCTTGCGTTCGGTGCGGTACAGCGCGATACCGTCGGCGGAGCCGCAGATCGGGCATGGCCCTGCGTGCCGTGGCGCAAGTGACGAGAGCCGCGCGGCGAGGTCGAGCCGCTCGGTCGGAGCAGCCTTCCTCGATGCATCGACCAGTGCCGGAACATCGGCGAGCGCGCGCCGCAGCGTCGCGATGCCTGGGGTGCCGATGCCAAGGCTCATGAAGCCGGCGGCCTTCGAAAGGTCTTCGTGCTCACGCGCGGGGTTGAGAAGCAGGACGGCACAGCCGGCCCACGCGGCCTCGAAGGCGGTGAGCCCGAACTGCGTCACGACGAGATCGTATGACCTGAGCATTTCCTTGAGGTCCTGGACTGGACCGATGGCCGTTACCGCGGGGTACGTGGTCACCGCGCGCGACAGGGCGCCACTGACCACGGTGATGCTCTCGGGCGGCAGGAAACCACCGCCAATTGCCATCGCGAGGAAGCTGTCAGTCAGCCCCGCGGGATCCTCACCGCCAAAGCTGACGAGCACACGTCTGATCGCCGATGGGGCATCGCGGCGCGCCTGAGGCAGCGACAGGAAACCCAGCGACGCGATGTTGGCCGGTAGCTGGAGTCGGGCGCGCCGTGGGTGCCGCGGCAGGACATCCACCAGATAGGACATCGATTCGCGCGCCGGTCCTCCTTCATCGATGGCGACCACCGTGCCCCGCGATGACCAACGCTCGAGGTCGTCCGGTTCGGTTGCCCTGTTGTCAAGCACGACCAGCCTGAACTGGGCTCCAGGCGCCAGATCGCCTATGACCCTGACCTGCCCCATCTCACGCGGATAGGCGAGGCGCAATTCATCGGCACTCCATGAGCCGGGCTCGGGATCCTCAGGCAGATAGATGGCGGCCGAAGATCCAATGCAGCTGGCGAGATTGAAGCATCTGACCAGATGACCGGAGCCATTGCCGCGGCGCACCGATGGCACGAGTAACAGATCAACCATGCAGTTCAGCCATCCTTTCGTTCATTCCGGAGCCACGACAGGATGGCATCATCCGATGGCTCATCACCCAGCGCCGCGACTATCGCCAAGGCGCGGTCATAGTCGGACCTGGTGTCTATCGTCACGCGAGCCCGTGGATTCCGGTAGCTGTCCGGGCAGGCTGGCCTGCGGATGCAGAATTCGTCGGGATGCCCGTACAGGTACGGGCAGACATGCTCGCGGTCGAAATCACTCGTGGCGGACCGGGCGGCGCTCGCGAGCGCGGAGACCCTGACGACCTCGACGCCCATGCCGACAGGCATGTCAACAAGGCCGACATAATCGGCGCCTTTCGCATCGGACTCGTCAAGCGCCAGTTCGGCGAGAGGAACCGACACGAATGGATTGTCGCCGGTGGCCCTGACCACTCGATCGAGGCCGAAAGCCGCGGCCGCCTGTACATACCGGGCCAGGACATCATTCTTGGGTCCCGCGAAAATCGAGAACCCGAACGTCTCGGCGACGGCGCCGAGCGCGTCCGCTCCCGCAGCATCGGTGGCCAGCACATACGCGTCCGCCTTGATGCCGCGCAGCCGCCGCAGCACAGCCCCGGCCAGCGTCGTACCGGCCAGCGGCAGCAGCGCCTTGGCCGGAAGCCGGCTGGAATCAAGCCGCATCTGCACTACCACACCGGTTGCCAGGGCTCCGCTCATGACAGGGGATCCCACAGGTCTGTCAGCCGCGCGGCATCCTGCTTGAACCGGTACGAGGAGGCGGCAACCCAGGCGCGCGCCGCCTTGAACTCGTCAAGGGCCGTCTTTGGCCCCTTTCGCGATCGCACCAGGTACTCGAGAAAACGGGATCCGGGCAAGGCCGCGTGATCGCCACGATAGACCGGCGCCAGGTTCTTCAGCCAGAAGCGCCCGTAGTCGGCATCGGGTGTCGTGTCATCGACAGGAGGAGCCCCATCGTAGTTGAGCCTGAGCGCCTGCGCGTACTGGATGGTCTCACCCCAGAGCCAGGCGCGCATGCCGAAGTCGATCTTCTGCCAGTAGGAATTGCCTATCGTCCAGTCGTACCCGCCAAGCATGGTAAAGCGTTCCCGAGCATAGATGCCGCAGGCGTCGAATGGATACAGGCTCTTCTCCGCATCCCTTCGCGGCTGCAGCGGCACGATCCTGAAGGCTGTTCGCGATTGGGCAGGATTGCCTATCGATGGAACGATTGATCCGGTCGCATCGCCGAGGGTCGGCACGAGGCAGGCCGCATCGAGCTCCGTGACCTTGTCGAAGAACCTGCTGGACAGCGCGCTGGTCGCGAGCCGCATGTCGTTCCACAGGACCAGTACATAGGGTGCGCACGACTCACGCATGCCGATATTGATGCGCACGCCAAGATTGGACTCCTCCTGCAGGCAGACGAACCGCACCTGCGGGAAGCGGGCGGCGATGCCTTCGAGTTCAGGCGAATCGGAGGCGCCCTCCACGGAGACGATCGAGTCGAAGCCCACCTTGACCAGGTCCTGTATCAGCGACGAGCGGAACAGCCGTGGTCCGCGGTTGAGCAGGAGTATCGATACGGGAAACCCTTCGGCGCAGGCCGAGCCCCGACCACCACCGAGCACGGTGTAGGTGGGCCGGTAGGCGTCAAGCGTTAAAGGTATGGTATTCATCACAGCGTCCGCAGGGATCGGGATAGCGTTCGGCAACATGGTCCCGATACCAGTCATCCATGCCGTTCCACGCGGCAGCCAGCCCCTGGGCGAATACGTTGCCGACGATGCGCGCATAGCCGGATGCACCGCCTGCGGCCACCAGGGCATGCTTGCACGGTGGCACGCTCCCGTCAACCAGCACGGCCAGGTCGCGGGCCAGATGTCTGCACGGAAGGCGCTCCAGCGGTGAGAGGTCGGCGACAGTCCGGTCGGCCAGACAACCGGCGAACGAGTCGTATTTCTGGATGATCACCTTGTCGGTCAGTTTCTTCCAGGTCCTATAGAAATTCTCGAGGCCAGACTCGTTTTCCTGCATTCTGACGGCCTGGACATGGACACGCCCTGGCGCAGCAAGGATCATGCGCTCCGCAAATGCGGTGGCCTCGCCGAGCCCGTCGCCGCGCAGCGATCGATAAGTCTCGGGTTCGTTCGTGTCGAGCGATACGATCCACTGGATGCGGTCGCCACCGGCCACCGCCACCGATTCCGCCAGTCCCGGCTTCCATCCCAGGCCGCTCGTCTCGACAAGCAGGGTGAAGTGCGGATGAGCGAGCACGGCCTCAGCCATTCCCCTGAAGTCGGGATGCCTCGAAGGTTCTCCCCAGAGTGAGACATCGACGACCAGATCGTCACAGAGTTCCTCGGCCTCGGCCATCAGCGCGCCGAAGCGATCTACCGGCATGAAACCATGCAGCCGGGTCGGATCACCGACCATGCCCGGATACGGGCAGTACGAGCACGCCTGGGGACAGCCATCGGTGATCTGGACCCACATGAAGGCAGGCAGCGTCCGGAGCAGTTCCGGATGGGCCGGCAGCAGCCGTGTCACATCGGCCGCGCTGCGACAGCCGAGCGACCAGAGCCGCTGGGCTGCCATGAAGTTGCGCCTGGTGTCGCAGACCGGTGAAAATCGATAGCCGCGCAGGTCAACCGGCGCCAGGTGTGTCTCTATGTCGTAGGTATTGATGTCCTTCTGGATGACCGAGAAGAGGCCTTCCCTCGATGGCTCCGCATCGTGGCGTGCAGCGAGCGCGGCCAGGTTTGCCAGCGAACGCGCTGCGAGCACCTCGGCGGCGAAGCCCGGCGGATAGCCGTCGGCGAAGGTATACTCCGCACGGTACCGCCGGTGCAGCTCCAGCAGCGTGCTGGATAGCTCCACATCGATGAACGGCGCGTCTCCGTGCATATACAGGACCGAGTCGACTGCCGGCAGCCCTGCACATGCCGTGGCCATTTCGGACAGCACGGCGTGCATGGTCCAATGCTCCTTGACCAGCACCTGGGTGGCATCCGCGCACCGGACATCGGTGGATGCCAGGACCATGGTTGTCGCCGCCGACGACCGGGCGGCAGCCAGCACTCGATCGAAGGCGCTGGTGCCATCGGCAAACGGACGCGTGGCGTACTCAGTAAGGCCAATCGCGTTGATGATCGCTAGTGTTTCCATATTCATACTGAATATCGGCCCCACCGGACGCTCTCGTTAGCTATCTCGCATACCACATTATATGGCAGGGGCTTTTCAATTTCATACAATCAGTGGTATGCTATCGGGTACGATATGGGAGGGACAGATGAAAATAACACGACGATTCACCAAGGCCGGTTCCGGTCCGTACGAAGGCATACAGTGGGAGCGGCGGGTATCGGAAATACGCAACCCCGATGGCCGTGCCGTCTTCAGAATGGATGGCGTGATCGTCCCCTCCTTCTGGAGCCAGATCGCGACCGATATCATCGCACAGAAATATTTCCGCAAGGCCGGGGTACCGGAGGGCAAGGCCGATGCCTGGAAATCATGGGTTCCCACATCGCAACTCAAGCTGGCGGGTTCCTCTCCCACCGCCGGTTCGGAGCACGATGCGAGACAGGTATTCCATCGTCTGGCATATACCTGGCTGCAGTGGGGCAAGAAATCAGGCTACTTCGACTCCGAAGAGGATGAGCGGGCCTACTATGACGAGACCTGCTACATGCTGGCTCATCAGATTGGCGCTCCGAACAGCCCCCAATGGTTCAACACAGGCCTGCACGCGGTCTATGAGCTCGAAGGCCCGGCTCAGGGCCATTTCTATGTCGATCCCGAAAGCGATGAAGTCGTCGCGTCGACCAGCGCCTATGAGCGTCCCCAGCCTCATGCCTGCTTCATACTCAACATAGAAGACGATCTGGTCAACGATGGCGGCATCATGGACCTGGTCGAACGCGAAGCCAGGCTGTTCAAATACGGCTCGGGTTCCGGGTCCAACTTCTCCAAGATTCGCGGTTCGGGGGAACCCCTGTCGGGAGGCGGCGTCTCCAGCGGGTTGCTCTCGTTCCTGAAGATTGCCGACCGTTCGGCGAGCGCCATCAAGTCGGGCGGCACCACCCGCCGCGCCGCCAAGATGGTGATACTCGATGCAGACCACCCCGATATCGAGACCTTCGTCGACTGGAAGGCCAATGAGGAATACAAGGTTGCCAGCCTCGTAACGGGCAGCAAGGCGCTCAAACGGCTGACCACGGCCATACGCGACGCGGCCTCGCGCGCCGATGTTCCGGCAGAGGACCGGCTGTCGCTCGATGACAATCCGCACCTGCGCGAAGCCGCCAAGGAGGCCCTGGACTCGGGAGTGCCTGGCGCGTATGTCTATCAGATGCTCAGGCGCATCGCCGACGGCGATCCCGATGTTGAAGGCCCGGTATTCGACGCGAACTGGGAAGGCGAGGCGTACAACACGGTCAGCGGCCAGTCATCGAACAACTCCGTGCGCGTCACCAACGAGTTCATGGAGGCGGTCGCGAAGAACAAGGACTGGGCGCTGACGATGCGCATCGGCGGCAAGACGATGCGCACGGTCAAGGCGCTCTCGCTGTGGGACCGCATCGCGAAGTCTGCCTGGCAATGCGCCGATCCCGGCCTGCAATTCCACTCCACGGTCAACGAATGGCACACCTGCCCCGCCGACGGCGCTATCCGTGGATCAAACCCCTGTTCCGAATACATGTTCCTCGATGATACGGCATGCAATCTGGCATCGCTCAATCTGACATCGTTCTATGACGACACGAACCGCAGCTTCGACACCGAGGCGTACCGGCACGCGGTCAGAATCTGGACGCTGACGCTCGAGATATCGGTGGCGATGGCACAATTCCCATCCAGGGAAATCGCGCGCCGCAGCTTCGATTACCGGACGCTGGGCCTTGGCTATGCCAACATGGGCACCCTCCTGATGCTGATGGGCCTGCCCTACGATTCCGATGAGGGCCGCGCCACCGCGGCCGCGCTCTCCGCGATCATGACCGGCGAGACCTACGCGCAATCGGCACGGATGGCAGCCGAATTCGGGCCGTTCAAGCGCTACGGTGCCAATGCCGATGCGATGCTCCGGGTCATCAGGAACCATCGCAGGGCGGCGTACGACGCGCCGGCGGCGGAGTACGAAGGCCTGACCGTGCTGCCGCATGGCCTCGACGCCGCCAAGGCCCCCAAGCCGCTCGTCGAAGCCGCACGGGCCGCGTGGGATGATGCGCAGGCTGTCGGCGAGAAGCATGGCTACCGCAATGCCCAGACAACCGCCATAGCGCCGACCGGCACCATTGGCCTCCTGATGGATTGCGATACCACCGGCATCGAGCCTGACTTTGCTCTGGTCAAGTTCAAGAAGCTTGCCGGAGGCGGGTACTTCAAGATCGTCAACAACTCCATACCGCCGGCGCTGCGCGCGCTGGGCTACTCCGAGGCCGATATCGAAGACGTGCGCCTCTATATGGTCGGACACGGCACACTGGAAGGAGCGCCCGGCGTTTCGCTCGAGGCGTTGCGGGCGAAGGGTCTGCCGGAAGCCGCTCTGGCGAAGGCCGAGAAGGCACTCAAGGATGCGATGGGCCTTGACGCTGCCTTCAATCCGTTCACGCTCGGAACCGAAGCCTACGATGCGCTCGGCGCCGTGGCCGAGGTGCGCAGCGCTCCGGACTTCGACCTGCTGACCCATCTGGGATTCTCGGCACCGGAGATAGAAGCCGCGGAGGTGTACGCCTGCGGCTCGATGGGCATCGAAGGCGCACCGCACGTCAAGAAGTCCCACTATGCCGTCTTCGATACCGCCACGCCATCTGGCAGGACCGCAACCAGATCGATAGCGTGGCAGGCCCACATAGCGATGATGGCGGCCACCCAGCCCTTCGTGACCGGCGCCATATCGAAGACCATCAACATGCCGGACTCCGCCAGCTTCGATGACGTCAAGGGCGCCTACATGACCGCGTGGAAGAGCATGCTCAAGTCCATCGCCCTCTACCGCGATGGCTCCAAGCTGTCACAGCCGCTCTCTTCCATCGCGACGGGAGCCAACCCGCTGGCCGAGGGGCTGTTGGCCCTGCAGCTCGCGCCAAGGGCCGCAGAGACGCAGCAGCAGCCCGAGCAGCCGGCAACCTATGCCAGCATCAGACACTCGCTGCCGAACCGGCGCTCTGGCTACACCCAGAAGGCCAAGATCGGCGGGCACTCGGTGTTCCTGCGGACCGGAGAGTATGATGATGGCCGTCTTGGCGAGATATTCCTCGACATGCACAAGGAAGGCGCCGCCTTCCGCAGCCTCCTCAACTCGTTCGCCATTGCCGTGTCGCTGGGCCTGCAGTATGGAGTGCCACTCGATGAGTACGTCGATGCCTTTACCTTCAGCCGCTTCGAGCCCAATGGCATGGTGCAGGGGCACGAGTACATCAAGATGGCAACCAGCGTGCTCGACTACGTATTCAGGGATCTGGCCATCAGCTATCAGGACCGGTTCGATCTGGGGCAGGTCAAGCCTGAGGATCTGAATGCAACAAACATGCAGAATGGCAAGGCGAAGCGGGAAACCGAGCGCCTGGCCCAGGAAGCCGCCGACCGCTCGCCATCTCCCATGACCGCGGTGCGGCCCAAGGACGATTCCCGCAAGGCCCGGATGAAGGGCTACGAGGGTGACCCCTGCCCCGTCTGTGGCCACCTGACCCTGGTCCGCAACGGCACCTGCCTGAAGTGCGAGACCTGTGGCAGCACGACCGGCTGCAGCTGATGATCGCCTGGTTCCACGCCGTTCTTGCGGATACCAGCGTATCTTGCTATCCTGTCTATCAAAGGGAGGCTACATGGACAGGAGGCTGAGCATACGCTCGGAGACGGGGCGTCTCCGTCGAGTAATCGTGCATACCCCCGGCGAAGAGGTCGAGGCAATGCGACCAAGCCGCGCGGCGGAGGAACTCTATAACGACATCGTCCCGCTCGAGGTGGTCAGGCGTGAACATGCCGAGCTCAAGGGGTTTCTATCGAAGATCGCCGAAGTCAGGGAACTGCGCGATCTCCTGACGGAGACTCTGGCCGGACAGCCGGCACGCGATGAATTCGCCGGCATGCTCGCCGCTCATTACGGGGCCGCGCATCGCCTCGATGAATTGCGCAGCCTGAGCGCCGACGGGCTCGCCAGGGCGTCGATAGCCGGCCTGCCGGCGCGACACGTCAGGCTGGGCCGGTTCATGGGTGGCGCGGATTTCGACATACTGCCACTGCCCAACATGTACTTCATGCGCGACGCCGCCATGGTCTATCGAGACCGGTCCGTGTCGTCGGCGATGCGCTTCCCGGTCCGCCGTGCCGAGGCCCTGATCAACCGCTTTGTATTCGAGCATCACCATGACTATCGCGGCGGCGGACGCCTGATGGACGGCCCAAGCCTCGTTCGGGAAGGCTTCTCGATCGAGGGTGGTGACTTTCAGGTGATACGCAAGGATGTCGTCGTCATCGGCATATCCGAGCGCACCAGCGCCGACGCCATCGACATGGCGGCCCGATCGATAGCCGACGCCTACGGCGAGCCGGTCACCATCTTCGCGGTAGCGCTGCCCATAGCGCGGGCGACAATACACCTCGATATGGCATTCACGGTCATCGACAACGATGCGTGTCTCATCTATGAACCGGTGATTCTAGGCACGCGCAGAGCCAGGGCGATACGGATCGATGCCGCTCCTGGCACCGAGTCACGGCTTGTCGAGGTGGAATCCCTCCTTGCGGGGTTGCGTTCATGCGGCGTCGATCTGAAGCCGGTCATGACAGGTGGAACAGATCCGCTCAGACAGGAACGCGAGCAGTGGCTATCCGGAGCCAATTCGTTCAGTTTTGCCCCGGGCAAGATCATCATGTACTCATGCAATGTACACACGCTCGAGGCCCTGTCGCAGGCCGGTTTCGAGATACGCTCGGCCAGAGACTTCCTGGATGGCAACGAGGATCCCTTGTCATTCAGACGGGTCGCCGTAGGGTTTGACGGCGTGGAACTGGCACGCGGCGGCGGCGGAGCTCGCTGCATGACCTGTCCGATAGAACGGGAAGACTGAGCGGAGGCACAAGCCCCGCACCAATGAAAAAAGCGCCCGCTATGGGGCGCTTTTTTCTGATCTACAGACCGGATCAGCCGGCTATGATGGCCTCGGTCGGGCACACGGAAGCGCATGAACCGCAGTCGGTGCATTTCGCAGGATCTATCCAGCGCAGACCGTTCTTCTCGCTTATCGCCTCGACGGGACACTCGGACTCACACGCACCGCAATTCACGCAGGCGTCGGTTACCTTGTATGCCATATATGGACTCCTTGTAACTACAATGTGAAACGATAATACCATAGGCAGACGGACCGTGCAAGATGGAGAATCTCCATTATGTGAGTCCGCGGTCGCGCCATAGCACGGACTTGCCGGTGTGATGGACTATCGTACATACTTCACGCGCGAGGGAAGCCATGAAGGACCAGCTGATAGTCAAGAACCTGCCATTCATCAAGATCCTGCCATCGTGGGCGCAGGAGCTCTCATATAAGTACTGTTCCAAGACCGCAAACCTGTACCTCGTGCATGGCAACATCAGGGATTTCCTGCCGCACAAGATGCATGAAGGCGAGTTCAACTTCGTCAAGATTCAGGACTACGTGTCGGAAGTGCTGTTCGGCAACAGGGACATCATCGTATTCTGGGACAGATCGAGCGGCGTCAGCTTCTGCTCGCCGGAGATGCAGCGTGATTACCTGCGCACGATGCGCGAGCGCTCGCCCGATATCAGTGATGACCAGCTGATGTCTGCCGATCCCGCGGAGGCCTTCAGGACCCTGGAGCGCTATTTCCTGCTCAACATACCGCAGAAGAAGCGCATCGTGCTGATCATCGACTACGCCGAGACAATCCTGCCCGCCGCCGATGTGGCCAAGCTCGATGAGGACGACCGCTACTGCTTCGTCACGATCAATCGCTGGTCGCATGACCCCATCTTCACCAGTGGCGATGTGTCGATCATCCTGCTGTCGGAGAACCTCTCCGACCTCAATCCGCGCATCGTCGCAAGTCCATCGGCCATCAAGGTTGAGATCCCCATACCGGACGAGGCGATACGCTCGTCGTTCCTCGAGTTTCTCGAGCGCAAGGGTACGCTGCTGCTCGACAGGGGCCTGACGGCCGCCGCGGTCGGTTCGATCACGTCTGGCCTGAATCTGGTCAACCTGAACCGCCTCGTGGCAGAAAGCTGGCAGGAAGACAAGCCCATATCGATGGACTACCTGAAGGCCAAGAAGCGCGAGATCATAGAAGGAGAGGCCGGGGGACTCCTCGAGTTCCTTGAAACCGAGCACGATCTGTCATACGTGTCTGGCCATGATTTCGTGAAGAAGCGGTTCAAGCACGCGGCCCGCGCCCTGAAGCAGGGACGTCTCGACGTGCTGCCGATGGGGTACCTGATAGCCGGACCGGTAGGCACCGGCAAGAGTTTCATGGTCAGCGCCTTCGCCGGTGAGATCGGCGTACCGATGGTCAAGTTCAAGAATTTCAGGTCAAAGTGGCAGGGCGTAACGGAATCGAACCTCGAGAAGGTCCTGACCATACTGAAGGCGATGGCACCGGTCGCGGTGATGATAGACGAGGCGGACGCGTTCCTCGGTGACCGTGACCAGGACGGGGACTCTGGCACATCGAACCGGATCTTTGCCCAGCTGGCGAGCTTCATGGGCAACACCGAATATCGCGGCCGCATCATCTGGTTCCTGATAACCTGCCGGCCGGATCTGCTGCCCATAGACCTGAAACGCCAGGGCCGTGCCGAAGAGCACCTCGCGCTGTTCTACCCAGACAACGACGCCGAGAAGGAGGCGCTCTATGAAGTGCTGGTGCGCAAACTCGACCTGTCAATCAGGAAGTTCCCCATCGCCGAGCTGCTCAAGCGTTTCAAACACGATTTTTCCGGCGCCGATCTCGAGGCGGTGCTGATCAGGGCGAAGCTCAAGGCGACGATGGACGGGCGCTCCTTTGTCACGAAAGAAGACCTGGACGAGACGATGTCGGACTTCGTGCCGCCGGCCTACCCGCACGAGATCGAATTGCAGAACCTGGTGGCCGTCGTCGAATGCACGAGCAAGGAGATGGTACCGCGCCGCTTCCAGAACCTGGACAGGACCAGGCTGGTCAAGGACATTCAGGAGCTGAAGAGCCTCCTGGGAGAGCACTGAGACGGATGGCCCGGCCACGGTACTTCAGGCGTATCTTCGCGCTCTTCCTCGTCGCGGCGCTGGTGCCGGCAGCCGTCGTCTCGGCCATGTATACGGCGCTTGCCGGATCGGCGATCAGGCGCGAGGCGGAGAACCGGCTGGAAGCGGAGGCATCGGCCTTTGCGTCTGCCGTCGCATCATTGGCGGTTACCTGTTCCCGCAATCTGGCGATGCTTGGCTCGGATCCCTTCGTCCTCGAGGCGCTCAAGGCATCCGGCCGCGGCGATCCGGCCACGGTTGCCCGCGCCTACCGGCAGGTCGTCGCGGTGTTCCCGCGGGGCGACAGCCAGGCCGAAGCAAGCGTACTCTCGGCCGATGGCAGCTTCGCGCTGCGGTTCGGCGAGCAGCCACCGGACCGTGACATGCGCGTGTACGAATCATGGGGCATCTTCAGGGCGCTCAAGCTGGCCGATATCGCGGTCGTGCCGCGGGTTCAACCACTGTCCGACGGATCGTCGGGCGCCTTTACGGTGGGTATCGGAATTCGCGATGATGCCGGCGGCATCCGCGGCTATGCGCTGGCCGATGTCAGGCGCTCCGCGATCAACGCAGCCGCCGTCGCGAGCGGCATAACCGGCAGGGCATCGGTCGTGTTTCCATCGGGCAAGATCATATTCGACCAATCCGATCCATCAAACGAAGGCGCCTACATCGACCAGGTCAGGAATCCGGCGACTCAGGTAAGCTACGCCACGGCGGAGGCCAGCGGAGCGGGCGGCACCTTCATGGTCAGGGCCGAGATACCTTCCGACCTCTACGACGGATTCGGCCGTTCCGCGCGCACCGTGGCGCTGATCGGACTGGTCGGCGCGATTGCCATAGCGACGGTACTGTCGCTCAGGGCGTCGGCATCGGTAACGAGGCCGGTACTGGCGATGGCGCAGTCGATGCGGCTGGTCGAGGCGGGCGACCTCTCCATCCGTATCGAGCCGCAGGGTGACGATGAACTGGGCGATCTGGCGCGCTCGTTCAACACCATGACCCAGGAGATCGATGCCCTCCTCAAGACCGCGGTCGAGCGACAGGAACTCCTGCGTGAAGCGGAGTTGCGCGCACTTGCGGCGCAGATGAACCCGCACTTCCTGCACAACACCCTGGCATCGATCAAGTCCCTCGCCAAGCTGGGCCGGGCCGCGGAAGTCGCGCAGGTCGTGTCCAGGCTCGGCAAGATCCTGAGATCGGGAGCCTCCCCCAGGGATGGCGCCACGACGATAGGACATAGTCTGGACCTGGTTCGCGACTACCTGAGCATCGAGCAACTGAGATTCGGCGAACGCTTCACTTTCAGGCTCGATGTGCCCAAGGAACTCGAGTCCGTGCCCCTGCCTCCGCTGACGCTGGAGCCCCTGGCCGAGAATGCGCTGACGCATGGGCTGGAGAAGAAGCGCGGGCCCGGTTTCCTTGCCATCCATGGCTATGCCGATGGCGACGCTGCCGTCGTCGAATTCCTGGACAATGGCCCTGGCATCGATCAGCCAGAGCTGTCCACGCTGTCCGCCGCGCTTGCACGGGCGGAACCGCCACGAGGCAGGCATGGCATGGGGCTCCTCGGCACAAACAGGCGAATCGTGCTCGAATATGGCCGCCCATACGGCATATCCATCGAGTCTCCGGGCGGCCCCGATGGCGGCCTCCTGGTCGTGCTTCGCGTTCCTCGAGGACCAGTGCCATGATTCGCCTTCTGATAGCCGAGGATGAGGAACTGGCCAGGCATGAGCTCGAGTCGACCGTTCCGTGGGAAGACTGGGGCTATGTCCTGGTCGGGGCGGCGGAAGACGGGGTCAGAGCACTGGAGTTGATCGATGAACGACATGCCGAAATCGTCCTGACTGACATTCGCATGCCAGGCATGGATGGCATGGCACTGATGCGTGCGGTATCCGACACCATACGGACCGTACCGCAACCCCTGTTCGTCATACTGTCCGGGCATGCCGACTTCGCCTATGCCCGCGAGGCACTCAGACTCGGGGCCTTCGACTATCTGGTAAAGCCGATCGATGATGGAGAACTCGAGGCGACGATGAGTCGGGCTGCGCGGGAGCTTCAAGCCCGCAGCCATGCCGCCAGTCTTGAGCTCGTCGCCAGGGACGACAAGGCCGTCAGCATCGTCCGCGACCTGATACAGGATCGGGCGATCGGCTCCGGAGACGCCTACATCGAGGCGGCGCTGTCCGACATCGCGGCGCGATACATGATGGAACTTTCGGCGGACGCAGTGGCCGAACGCCTGAAGATATCCGGCGATCATCTGACACGACTGTTCAAACGGGCGACCGGTCTCACCTTCAATGAATACCTGACACGCTTCAGGATGAGGCGGGCAATGGAGCTGCTCCGTGATCCATCAGTCAGGATTGGCGAAGTGGCCGATCTGTGCGGCTATCGTGATGCTCGCTATTTCAGCACGATCTTCAGGCAGACGGTGGGCCTGACGCCCAGCGAGTTCAGGCACGGCAAGCACTCATCGATGCGCTGAAACCAGAGCCGCAAAGCGCTGGATCGTACTGTCGCGCTCCCGTACCGCGGCATTGAAGTCATAATCGAGCAGCGGTATGGAATCCAGGCTGCGCAGTCCTTCCGGCACCGGTGCGTCGGAACGGGCAGACCGCCGTTTGAACCGCGCACTGACGACCCGCGCGACATCGGGACCGAGGACAAAGTCGACAAAGCGTCGAGCGGCCGCGTCGTGCGCACATTCCCTCAGTACGGCCACGCCGTCGGGCACCGCCGAGGTGCCGTCGGCCGGGTAGACGATCCTGACATCGGATCCGAGCCGCTGCGCGTCGGCTCCGGCGTTCTCGTAGGTCGCGCCGACCAGATATTCGCCGGCGGCGACACTCCGGTATACCAGTGCGGATTCAGCGAGCGGCGCTCCGCCAATCGATGTCACGAAGCCATCGACGAGACTCCATGCCCGCTCAGGATTCCTCGACGCCCCGGCGGCCATCAGCATCGTGCGGAGTATCGTGTAGGAGCTGCCCGACGATGCAGGATCCGCGAAGGCCACGCTGCCCGCAAACGCTGGATCCGCAAGATCCGACCACCGCCGTGGCATGTGCTCCGCGGAAACGAGCCTGGCGTTGACTATGATGACCATCGGCAGCACCGTAAAGCCGGTCCAGTATCCCTGCGTGTCCCGCAACCCGGAAGGTATTGCCGACCGCTCTGGAGATTGGTACGCGACGAACAGGTCGATGTTGGCCACGAGGCTTTCGGCTCCACCGCCCCACAGCACATCGGCGCCCCGGCCGCCTTCGCGCCGCAGCCGTGCCAGCAGCGCTCCGGTACCATCCGCAACGACGCTGACGCGCAGCCCGGTCCGCTCCCTGAACTCGTCGAGCACCGTCTTGATGAGATCCGCAGGATGCGATGAATACACGACCAGATCGGCCTCTTCCGCCGGAGCCTCCACGTGCCTGCCGGTGCATGCCACCAGCAACCATGCAAGCATGAGAACAGCCAGCCTCAGGGGAAGACCAGGGGCAAATTTCACACCGGTGTTCCCGCGGAGCGCAGCACGTGGTCCAAGGCCTTGCGCAGCTCCGGCGCACTGCGGAAATGATGCACGGCCATGCCCAGGCTGGCGGCCGCCAGCACGTTCTCTTCCATGTCATCGATGAAGAACGTGTCGTGCGGGTCCATTTCCTCGGCCGCCACGATCGCTCGCCAGAAGTCAGGGTCGGGTTTGCAGATGCCCATCCGCTGCGACGCGTACACACGATCGAAACAGCGATAGGCGCCGGCCTCCACCAGATACTCATAGTGTGACGCTATGGTATTGGTACCGCATACCACGCGGCCATGCGCCTTGAGGCCCTCCAGGATGCCTTCGACCTCCGTATCGATGACCGGGGCGAACAGGGTTGACCAGTAGTCCTCGGGTACCGCGACGCCGCTGGCAGCGGCAAACCGCCGCCAATACTCGTCGGCACCGATCGTGCCGCAGAGCAGTGCGGCCATATCCTGTGCCAGAAGCGCACGCATGGCGTCCAGTGGAATTGCCATCCGACGGGCCGCCTCGGGCACGATATCAAACGATTGGGCAAGCACACCGCCCATATCAACGATGAACAGCATCATTCTTTACCGGCCTGATAGACGGCCGAGCCTCCCAGGAAGTATTTTGACAACAAGAAGAATAGCACGAACATCGGTAGCGAGGCGATCACGGCAACGGCCATCATCGCGCCTTCATCGGCATACTTCTCGGCGGCGAACTTGACTATGTACGCTGGAATGGTCTTCATCTCTTCCTTCTGCGATACCAGCAGCGGCCATAGCAGATTGTCCCATTGCTGACGGAATGAAAGCACGGCGAGCGTCGCGATGGCCGGCCCTGAATTCCTGAATACGATATCGCTGAAGATTCTCGGCTCGGAACACCCGTCTATGCGGGCCGCGTCGAGCATCTCGGACGGAAACGTTATCAGATATTGACGCATGATGAATACGCCAAAGGCATTCATCAGGAACGGCACGATCAGGCCAGCGTAGGTATTCTGCATTCCAGCCTTGACGATGATCAGGTACAGCGGAACCATGACCGTCTCGAACGGTATCATCATCGTAGCCATGATTGCCATGAAGACTATGTTCTTGCCCTTGAAATTGAACTTCGCAAGCCCATAGCCAACCATCGATGAGAGCAATACCGTAGACACCGCAATCGTTGTCGAGACGATGATCGAGTTCAATATGTTGCGCAGGTACATCCATGACCCGTCGTTGCCTGCAAGTGCCCGCATGAAATTTGCAGGCTTCCAGGTCTGTGGAATCCAGCGGTATGGCATATGCATGATGTCCAGCGCGGGCATCAGCGAAGCGCCAGCCATGAACGCAAGCGGCACCAGCACCACCCCGCACACGACGATGAAGGTGATGCCCCTCAGGCTGGACGCGGTGATGCGGGCGATTCCGCTTCTGGTTGCGCCGATCATAGCCCGGCCTCATCTTCCCTGGAAAACCTGAGCTGCAGCCAGGTAAGACCCAGCATGAAGAGGAACAGGATGGTGCTCATCACACTGGCCTTGCCGATATTGAGATCGCGCATCGCGGTATTGTAAATGTTCAGCGTTATCACATTGATAGGGGCCAGCGGAGCGCCTCCCTGCGTAAACAGATACTGCGTACTGAAAGTCTTCATGCACTGGATCAGTATCATCACGGAGACCAGCACCGTCGTCGGCCTCAAGAGCGGCAGCGTTATGGAGAAGAACCGGCGGATCGGGCCCGCACCATCGATGGTCGCAGCCTCGTTGACCGAATCGGGTATCTTGCCAATGCCCGTCACGAACAGGATGGTGAAGTAACCCAGATATTTCCAGATGTAGACGATCATCGTCGAGACCTGTACCATCGTCCCATCGGACAGCCAGCGGTGGTCCATCCCCGGTGTCAACGCCACCCAGTTGACGAATTGATTCGCCAGGCCGCGCGGATCGAGCATCAGGAGCCATATCAATGCGGCTACCACCGATGAGAGCACGGCGGGTGAATACAGGGCGGCCTGCACCATCCGCTTGCCCCGCCGCATCGAAGTGATCAGGGCCGCGAACAGGAGGCTCAGCACAAAGAGAGGCACAAAGACACCAACGGTGAATGTCGCCGTCGCTCGAGCCGAGTTCCAGAAGTCCTCGGAGCCGAGTACGCGTGCGTAATTCTGAAGGCCGATGAATACCGGCCGCTTGAGCGACAGGAGCCGCTTGTTGAAGAAGCTTGTCCAGATGGCGTTGATCATCGGATAGAAAGAAAACACGGAAAAAAACGCCAGCCCCGGCGCGACGAAGATCCATCCCCATCGCGAACGTCTTCGTTCGAGTCCGCCCATTGCCTCGCGGCTCTTCATCACTGGTCCTCCATGTGGATGTTTGCAGGCGCTATGACCGCGGCGACACCGGGAATGATCCGGTGCCGCCGCGGTTCAGATCCGCGTGCGGTGTCTAGCAGGCGGCTGCTAGATGTCGGCGAGTGCGGCGCTCATGTCCTTGCGCAACTTCTCCAGCGCCTTCGCTGGTTCCACACCGGAGAGCATCACCGACTCGAAGGCTTCCTTGAGCAGCGATTCGATCTTCGAGCTCGCGGCACCATAGTATACGATGTGACCGGAGGCGAGATCCTTGGCGAACACGTCGGAGTACGGCATGGCCTTGAATGTCGATGACTCCATCAGCGCCTTGGTCGGCTGTACGATGGCTACCTTCTCGAGGTATTCCGAACCATGGCTCAGCATGTAGCTGAGCAGCGCCCAAGAAGCCTGCTGGCTCAGTTTGGCCTTCTGCGCGTTGACCATGTAGTAGTGGCCATAGTAATTGTTCGGAACCTTGCGGACTGCATCCTTCCACTGCGGATACGGTATGACCATCCATTCGCCGGAATCATAGAACGCCTTGTTCGCCTCGCGCATCCTGGCTTCCTGGTACAGTCCGGAGAGCGACATCGCGATCTCGTTCTTGTCATTGTCAAACACCTTGCGGGCCGCCGTATACGTCGGCGATCCGAGGTTCTTGCCATTCGGCCCGAAGTCCCTGAAATAGGTCAGCACCTTGAGCCAGGCCGCGTCACCAACGGCGACCTGCTTGCCGTCTTTTGAGACGAGCTCGCCGCCGAGCTGTTCCACCATCGGAACGACCGAGGTCAGGTAGTACGGATACCTGAAATCAAATCCACGTCGGGTAATGATCTGCCCATCACGCTTGACGATCTTCTCCGAGACAGCCATCACGTCTTCCCACGTCTTCGGATAGTCCTTCATCGGGTCAAGGCCCGCATCGCGGAATATCTTCTTGTTGAGAAACAGCGCCCAGTTGGTCAGTTCAAGCGGCAGTCCATAGATCTTGCCATTCTCGGTGACCGGGTCGAGCATTCCCGGGAGATACTTCGCCTGCATGTCCTTGGCGTTCTTGAAGCCGGCCGCGGCGTAGTCCACCGGCGCAACCCGTCCATTCACGATGAACTGGTACTCGTCGAATATCTCCAGATTGAATATATCCGGTCCGGCGTTGGCTGCGAAGCCGGCCACCACGATATCCTTGATCTTGCCGGATGGATAGGTCACATAGTTGACGGTGACCCCGGGGTTGGCCTTGATGAATTCATCAATCAATCGCTTTTCCAGCGGCGTGCGCGCCGGATCTTCGTGGGTCCAGATGACCAGATCCACCTTCTTGCCCTTGAGCGCGGCGACGGTCGGCGCCTGCGCGAACACCGGAGCGGCGACGACCAGCGCCATCATGGCGGCCAGCACGGCCAACGTGATTCGTTTCATGCAATCCTCCTCTTGGAACTATGACTCATCGGTGCCATGATCAGCGAGGTTCGGCAAACCCGCAATGCTACGATTCCGGTATTTTGTTCAGGAAGGCGATATGCCTGGTGGGCTCCATGGCAGATTGCCCGCCGGTGTGTGCTTGCGCAACGGCGATGGGACTGATACCGTGTCCGCATGTTCAGATTCTTCATCAAGAAGAGCCTCTACGATGGATGGGATTCCATGTTCATCCTGGCGGCATTCAACGCGGCCCTGCTGGCCATCGCGGCCATAGGCATACTGATTCCTGCCAGGTTCGATGCCCCGGCCATCAGACTGCTCGGGCTCCTGTTCATCAGCCTTGCGGCCGGGATATGGAGTTCCACTGCCGCATTCTCGCTCAGGCGCATAGCCGACTTCGGGACATGTTCCTTCGCCGATGTGATGCAGGCCGCTCGCAGCGGGCTGGTATCCGGTCTGCAGTTCGGGGCGATGTTCACCATGATCATCGCCACGGCTACCGTATCATTGCCGTTCTATGCATCAATGGGTGGCTCGCTGGGCCTCTTCCTCGCCGGTCTCTTGTTCTGGATGCTGGCGACGATGTTGCTGACACTGCAATATTTCCTGCCAATCCGTGCCCTGACCGGCGTGCCCTTCGTTGAGGCGCTTCGACTGGCGCTCCTGATGATGATGGATGCTCCTATATTCGCCCTGGCGCTGGCGCTGGATGGACTCTTGTGCGTGGTGCTCTCGCCGATGGTCGCATTCCTGCTGCCCGGCGCCGCGGCCGCCATGCTTGCCAGTGTGGAAGCTACCCGGCTCAGGCTCTACAAGTTCGAATGGCTCAGGCACACCCCCGGCGCCGCTCGTGCGGCCGTGCCCTGGAAGGCGCTGCTCGCTGATGACATCGAGAAGCTCGGTGACAGAAGGCTCAAGGACTTCATGTTCCCGTGGAAGAAGTGATGGCCCCGACAACCCGGGCACTACAGCAAGGATAAGGACACATGGACCGAACATTCATGGATCTGGTAACGAGCCGCCAGAGCGTACGTTCATACGCAGGCGTTGCAGTCGAACGCGAGAAGATCATGGCCTGCATCGAGGCCGGCCGTCTGGCGCCATCCGCATGCAACTCCCAGCCATGGAAGTTCGTCATCGTCGATGAACCAGGCCTCAAGCTGAAGGTGGCGGAGGCCACGTCGAGCATCGCCCTGCCTCTGAACCATTTCACCAATCAGGCGCCGGTACTGGTCGTGCTCGTGATGGAAGGCGCGAACCTGACGGCCTCCATCGGCTCAGTTATCAAACGCAAGCAGTTGCCGCTCATCGATGTCGGCATTGCGGCCGAGCATTTCTGCCTTGCCGCCACCGAGCTCGGTCTGGGTACCTGCATGCTCGGCTGGTTCAACGAGAAGAAGGTGCGCAGGCTGCTCGGCATCGGTTCGGGTGGCCGACCGGTTCTGATCATTACGCTCGGGTATCCCGCCGATGCAAAGCCACGCACAAAGACACGAAAGGCCCTCGATGCCGTCATGTCCTGGAATCGCTACCGGTAGATTCAAGCCGTTGCAGGCTCTTGATCATCAGCTCCATCAGGCGCGCACAATCATCATTGGTGGTATGGTAACCGCCACCGCTCGTCTCCTGTCGTACGACCACGGTTCCATAATCCGCATCCCCGCCCGCCTCTATCTCGAATCCGTTCGCGCGCATGGTCCTGAATCTGGCATAGCTTTGGCCGCTCATGCCCTTGGTCAATACGACAGCGTACATGTAGGGCACGTTGCCATTGGCGCCCTTGTTGATCGACGCCTGGAATTGGACGCCAACCAGATCCGCCACCTTGCGCTTCGGTTCCAGGAGGAAGCGCATATCCTCCGGTATGTCGCGGCCCTGATCGTCCTTGTCGAAACGAAGATACGGTGTCAATACAAAACCGTCCGGGCGGGCGACATTCATGATTGTGACGAAGCGAGCCAGCTTCATGTCAAACGCGAGCGGCAGGTGCGCCGTGACCCTGCCAAAGAACAGCCCTGGAACCAGGAACAGGCAGAAGTCGGCAAGCGCCAATCCGGCTCGAGGAGCGGCAGCCGATGCCGTAAAAGCAACAAACAGCATCACCGCGAACATGAAGTACTTGAAGACTGTCGGACCGACGATGCGCGCCCGGAGTCTTCTCGATTGAGCCATCGTGTCGGCTATCCTTGAAACCTCGGCGCCCGTAACGGCACGCCACTCCTCGAGGCCCGTGTCCTTCGGCCGGTTGCTCGCCGGCTTGAGCGCCAGCAAGAGCCATGCCCCCAGCACGAGCGGCACACCAACCAGCGTGGCCCCAAGCGCTATCTGGACGGCGGCCGTTCCGGCATAGAGGGCCGCGGACGCCACCAGCCGCGCGTTCAATCCAAGCTTCAGATACTTGAAACCCGGTTCCATTGCCGTGCCTCCTTGTGCTGCCTGATCTCATCAAGCCCGGCGTAGCGCCAGTACAGCGGGCAGGCCGCCTGGCAGGCCGTAAACGACGAACATGAAACGCACTCGTCGGGCGCGTAGCGCTTCTCCTTGAACCATGCGGCCTTCCCGGAGAACCAGACGCTCCTGAACCCGTCGGCCTGCAGATTCCCCACCGGCTCGGGCCATGATGAACAGGGCAGCACGCCTCCCGATGGCGAAACCGATATGAGGCCATCACAAGCCGCGCAGCTCTTGTTGCCGAGTCCGCGCGCTATCGGGTTGTAGATGCACAGGGGAATCGGCGAATACCAGAAGAAGTCCACCCCCGCGGCATGAGCCCGCCTGCGGACCTGGTCGACGAAGGCGCCCGTCTCGGAATATGGAAAGAACAGGTCATCGGCCGATGCGCCGCTGCCCGTCGGTATGAACAGGTTCATGGACATGCGCCGGACGCCAAGGTGCGCCACAAAATCAGGCAGCTCGAGGAGCGCATCCCGGTTGGCCCGGGTCAGCGTCGAATTCGTCTGCACCGATATGCCCGCCGCACGCATGGCCCTGATGCCGGCAACGGTCTCGTTGAAGGCGCCGGGCGCGCCGCACAGCGAGTCATGCAGATCCGCCTCTGGCGCTTCGAGGCTGACCTGGGCGGTCTGCAGCCCGGAGGCGTACAGCGACGCGGCGCGCCCGGGCGTGGCAAGGCGACCGTTCGTCACCAGGTTTACCCTGAGTCCCCGGCTCACGGCATACGAGGCAAGTTCCTCGACATCGGGACGGACCAGCGGTTCTCCTCCGGTAAACGAGAAGAACGGAATCTTCGCCTCGTCCTTGAAGATATCGATGATGCGCTTCCAGGCGGCGGTATCGAGCTCCTCCGAGCCGGACTGGGCGAGTGCCAGTCCCGATGCATCGCCGCAGCCTGCATAGCAGAAACGGCAGCGGTTGTTGCACCGGTACGTCATCGCTATCTCGCCGAGTACGGGCAGGCGCGTAAAATCGAAGCCATAGGCGACACGGTCGAGAGTGACGGGCCGGCCCTCGTAGGCCGACTTCAGCGCAAGGAAGAATGACTCGATTTCAGCGGCCCGCTGATCGGAGAAACCGGGAATGTCTTCCAGACGGCCTCCAGCGCCGATGTGATCGAGCAATGCCGCGCCGGTGCGGTTCGTCTTGTAGACGAGGTTCGGCGGCAGGATGACGACCTCATCCTCCAATCTGGCATAGGCATAGGGAGCCAGGCTCCTCCAGAAGCCGTAGACCCACTCCAGATGGTCGACAGCCTGGCTCAATGCGAGCTCCCCGAGACGCAGGCCGAGTGGCAGGCGCTGTGGCAGGCCGAATGACAGGCGGAATGGCAAGCCGAATGACAGGCATCGTGGCAGGCGTTGTGGCAGGCCGAATAGCACGCTTCGGCCGTACCCATGGTGGCCGGCGTGAAGCAGCCCGAATAGCAGACGGCCGAGCGCATGAAATCGGCATACCCGGCCGACATGCCCTCCGGCAGGCGCAACGCCGCCATGTAGGTTGGTCTCGTCTGGATGATCGCGCAGCTGCGCCAGTACATCCAGCCGGCATTGGCCCGGTAGTAGTCGACCCGGCGAGACTCGGTCCAGCCATCCACTTCCTCGGCCTGCTTGCCCGCATCCGCTATCTTCTTGAGATAGAAGGCTTTTGTCGACTCAAGATCGCAATCCCATATTTTTTCTTGCAACTTTTTTATTGCATCTTCGAAGAAGTCGGCAAGCAGACCGGGCAGGATATCGCCGGCCGCGTCGAACGAAGCCAGGAACCGCTCCTCCATGTCGTCGGCCGCCTTTCGCCCGGCCACGAACGCGAGCCGCAACGGATCCTCGCGTTGCACCGTTACGACACCCTGACTGACCAGGCCATCCACCATGATCGCCGCTATGCGCGGCAGCGGCAATTCGAGGAGCAGCGCGGCCTCAACAGGGTGCAGGTCCTGGGGTACCTTGCCGGGAACCTGGTAACTGCCGGCGAAAAGCTTCGGTGGCGTCCACACGTCACCGGCCCACGCCAGGCGCTCCACCATCTCTGACTGCCTGGCATGCGAACGTGCCCGCCGCACATACAGGTACAGCGCCAACGCGATGAGGATGCCAAAGACGACCAGCGCCAGCGGCAGATCGTCGCGCCAGGATGCTGCAGGCCTTGGTGCCATGTCCGCGCCATAATCGCCGGAGGTTCCGGCGGCGGCATTGTCGGCTCTGCTGGACAGCGTGCCGGCAAGGTCCAGGTATCCGGCAGGGAAATACAGGCCAAGCCGCTGCGTCGCCATGGCCGCGGGTCGTTCCTGGTAGAAGAGTATGGTCAGCCAATAGGAGCCGTCGTCACCCTTGGAGCCGTAGTAGTCTATCTTGTTCTCGCCATTCACCCAGGTCTCGGTCAACATCGGTATGGCGGCGCGTTCCTCGGGGCTGAGCTTTTCGCCAGAGACACGATGGGGCAGCACCAGCCTGACGGCCCGATACTGGAGTCCTTCATCCCATTGCACAGGCGCCCAGTCGAAATAGACAAGGTCACCATGATCCGGACTGCTCGTCGTCCCGATCAGCCGGGCAGCGGCAAAATCGCCGGCATAGCTGATCGTGTAGTACGCCGTCCCCGAGAATCGGGCGCCGTCAGCGAGTATTACATCGAATTTGCCTGAACCGAGATCCTTGATCGATAGAGGTTTGCGGACGCCATTGCCCAGATCGGCGAAGCAGCGCTCAAGATTCCAAACCGGCGCAAACGCCTCTCCCTGGAAATAGAAGCCGCTCATGGTGCCCGAAGTCACCTGCCATTCCAGGACATACCGCAGCTCGGCCTTGCCGTCGGGTCGCAGCACGACGGTCGTCTCGGTGGAGACCAGGTCGCTCGTCAGCGCCGAGGCCTGCTGTGTCGCCAGCGCGGCCAGGGCAACCATGAGGATGACCACGCTCGGCTTGAAACGAAAACCGGCCTCTACCGCGGGATGCTGCCGTTTCATAGGGTCTCCTTGATTTCCATACGGTCCGCAGACGTCAGGCCGCCTTCCAGATCCAGGATCGACTTGTCGAGTCGTGCCACGCGGTCGCGCAGTGCCGCGAGCGTACGGTTCCTGGCATCGACGAAGGGATCGGCGTCGGGAAGCTCATAGCGCCGCTCCGTCGCGGCACCGTCGAGTTCCTTGATGTACAGATCGACGATGGACAGGCAATCGGCCAGGGACTCCTCCGCCTGTGGCGCCCGCGAACGGGCGGATTCGCAGGCAACCAGATACCGCGTCGCGCCTTCGGCCGCGCGCTGTAGCATGGCTTTGACATCGGCATCGGTGATGCGGAACGTCGCGAGGCGGTCTCGATTCTGCCGCACCGCATCGAGATACACCCGCGCCCTGGACCATTCGCGCCTGTCGGTCTCGGCGGCTGCCAGCCTCGAGCCCGCTCCGCTGATGGTCAGCACGGCGAGGTCCGCCGCCAGCGTCAGGGCGCCAGCCACGAATCCCACGGCCACACCCATCTTCAGGCCCAGAATTGTACCGACCACCACGGCCAATATCGCCATGGCGATGCCCACCGGCGTGGACGCCAGATTGATCAGGTATGTTCGACGTGTCATGCCGCTACTGTAGCGCCGGCCGGCGAGTCTGGCAAGGAGAAGCGCCATCCGGCGGGATCAGTCGAGTATCGTTATCTCGACACGGCGGTTGCGCGCCCTGTTCGCCTCGGTATCGTTCGGCGCAATTGGATGATCGGCGCCGAGCCCCCGGTACACGAAGCGGCCGGCGGGAATGCCGCGAGCGACCAGTTCATCGACTATCCGTTTGGCCCGACGCTCGGACAACTCGTACTGCCCGGCAGGGCGACCGAGATCGGCCGTGTGTCCCTCCACCAGAAAGGTGTGGTCGGCGATGCGGCTCAGGGCGGCGGCGATCGCATCGAGGCGCCCGCGTTCCGAAGGCAGGAGGTCATCCCCATCGGCGACGAAGCGCAGGTCGTACAGCAGGAGTATCACGCCTCGGTCTCCGGCAGCGACCTCGAAGGCGCCGTTCCCACCTGGCGCAACGACCGGCTCGACTACCGACGTGACTGCCTGCGACGGTGCCGGAGGCGGCACGGCCGGAGGCGGCACGGCCGACGACACCCCTGGCGAGGGTGCCAGCGCAGCATCGACAGCGGCGGTGGCCGCGGGCGCGACCGCCGGCCCTGGCGATGCGTCGGCCAGCGTCGAGGCGATCCTCTCACGATCCGATGGCAGACTGCCACGATGGAAATGCAGGATGAAGCCCTTCAGGCGAACGGTGGAGCCGTCGGCATATGCCGATGTCTCGTCAACGGTTTCACGTATGAACAGGGTCGAACCATCGGACGCGTCGAGCAGGATGTCCGCCAACCTGCCCCCCTCGACCCGCACGAGCGATGGATCACCGCGACGGTCACCACCACGGTAACGAACCGCATATCGTGCCCGTATGGCACGTGCCGCCACGTCGCCATAGCGTGTGGGGCCGATATATTCATACTCGATGAGCACCGGCACGCGGGTGGCCGGCGACTCCGATCGCAGCCGCACCACGACGACACCTTCACCGGTCCACCTGCCGCCTGCCGCCATGGGCACGGCTGGCGATGCAGGCACGCCCCTCAGAATCGGATAGCCCTCATCGACGATGAAGTACGTTGCACCCTGGGCGGCCGACCTGAATTCGACCGGCAGCGACGCATCGAGGCGATGGGCCAGGGCTCGCTGATCGTGCATCGTCTCTTCGAGCACCAGGGACTCTCCACGCCAGAGCGTGCCGCCATCGGGCTGGCTTGTGACGGCAAGGGTCAGGCGCGCCTCACGGTAGACATGACCCACATAACGGCCGTCATCATAGCGGGAGAAATCCGAACGCTCCGTGACGATCACGCGTCCGGCGGGCGGTGCGAATGGTTGCAGCGCGTCCTGGGCGCCGGCATTGCCGGTCAACACCAGGGCGACCAGCGACAGGGGAATGGCCGCATGAGCGCGCCGGATCACCTCATGGCTCCTGCCGCGAGCGATGGCCGATCGCCGCGGCCATCCTGGTGAAATGCCCGGCGCCCTGCCGCCTGAATGATCCAAAGCGGCCCTCACAGAAGGTGCAGCCATCGACGACGTGGACGGCGCCGACGCCCCGGTCCTCGGCCAGCGACAAATTCGCCGCAACCAGATCGAGGCTCGGCCGGCCCTGATTCCACATCACCGCGGCGTTTCCAAACTCGTTGGCAAACACGCGGGCCCGCTCCTCGTCGACCACATAGCAGCATGCGCCGATGCGTGGCCCGAAGGATACGCTGACGTCGCGCGCCTCTGTTCCGTATCGTTCGGCCATCAGGTCAAGCGCGTGGACCAGAATGCCCGTACCCTTCCAGCCCGAGTGCAGAAGGCCGAATGCGCCCGTGCCCGCGTCGTACATGAATATCGGCATGCAGTCGGCTACGGTGATGACCAGGCTGGCTCCATGTTCGAGTCCCGCCGGAGCGATCATGCCATCCGCCTCGATTCCGCGTACATCGCCGCGGTTTCTGGCTTCGATGACCGTTCTGGAGTGAACCAGGTCGGTCGACATCGCTTGCTGTGGATCGAAGCCAAGCCCGGCGAGCCAGGCGCCTCGGCGGCTGGCGTTTCCATCATCGCCAAAACCCATGTCGCCCGCGACGAGCAGACTGAGGAACGCGACGGGCGCATCCGCGCCGGCCAGCGGGATCGCCTCCGCCAACGAAGGAGCGGCGGCTCGAATGGATGGATCGTTCATGTCAGTCGAGCACTCCTACGGCGGCCTTCATCAGTTCGGTCAGCAGAAAATGCCCGCGCTCGAGCTTGTCCTTCGCGGCCTCGAGTGATTTCTGGAATTCCTTGTTCGCCCGCCCATCGATCTGGGCCAGATTTGACAGCGAATCGTAGCGACCGCGCGCCTCCCGTGAAACGATGGCCCTCATGATCTCGCTCATCCTGTCCATCGCGTCGTTCGACTTGTTGAGAATTGCCTCAGCCTCCGTCTCGGTCGCCTTGATGGCCGACTCGACCTTGCGCTTCTTGATCTGCACGGACGACAGCTCGGTCTTGGCCTGGCGGTAGGCGGCCCCGAGTTCTCCATCGGGAGACAACCGCTGATCGAGCCTCTTGAGTGCGTCACCAATCTGGAGTATCTCGTTATAGGCGTCCGTGAATTCGAGCCTGTTGTCCCGCTTGTAGAACTCGCCTTCGAGCAACACCGCCTTGAGCGCCTTGTTGATGTCGGCGAGGAAGGTCTGGTGATAGAACCCCTCCAGGAAGCGCAACGAACGGGCGAAGCGGACCGGCGGACTGAGGTTCGTCCCCTGTTCGGACAGGTTCAAGAACCACGTCTGCGATTCCTTGCCTATCAGCGCCTGAATGTCGGTGTCAAGCTGCGCAATCCGATGCTCCGCCGAGAAGCGCTGGAAGCGACGGTCGATCCGGTCCTTCCAGTATGACTTGAAGATGGCAAACCAGTCTTCACCGCCAGCGGTCGTGGCGCTCTGCCAGTTGGGATCCTCGTTGGCAACCTTCAGCAGGTCCTCTATCGGTACGCGCGCGTTGAAACTGCGTATCGCGGCAAGCGCCTTCTCGGCATTCGCCAGCTCCCTGCCGACCGCCTCCTCGAGGTTGAAGCTCTCGAGGCCAAGATCGTCATTGAGCGCGAACCCGATGATCGCTTCCATCAACCTCCTCGATGGCGGCTGATCGAGCGATGTCAGAATCGATGCCAGATCGGCGAGCTGATCCGAAGCCGTGTAGAGTGACAGCTCCTTCAAGCCGGACACGCTGGTCTGGAATGCGGTCAGGAATCGATCAAACAGAAAACTGGACAGCTTCTTGAGAACCGACAGATTCCTGACATCCTTGTACACCAGGCGGCGTTGCTCTTCATCGATGCGGGCAATGGCGGACTCGAAGGCGCTATTGATGGCGACACGCACATCGGCATCGCTCGCCGTCGAGTTGCAATCGAGCACATAGTATGGATCGGCCTGCGTGCTCAATTCCTGATGGACCGACTCAAACTCCAACGATGCCAGGAAGGCGAAGAAGGAGGCCCGGCGCTTCTCGAGGGTCCTGTCCAGGACATCATAGAAATACCGGGCGGCGCCTCGCAGGGTTGTCAATTCCCGGTAGAATGCCTCCTCGAGCACCCGGCGGTTCGCATCGATGAGGCCTGGGCTCGACTGTTCGATACGCTTGATGATCGCATGAAGGAAACGTTCCTTGACCAGTTCTTCCTTGGTGCCGGCTCCGAACAGCGATCGCAGCGTTATGATCATGCGCGCCAGGAGGCCAAGCTCGCGGTAGGCAGCCCGGTAGTCGATGCGCCGCTCCGCCATGGTCGATCGTTCGTACAGCGGCTCGGTGGACACGGTGACGCTCCGTTGCAGCCGTTCGAGAAGCTCGGTCCGCTCCGTCGGGCTCAATTCAAGCGCCAGCGTCTCAAAGGTTGTCACGGTTCCCATAGAATCCAATCCTACATGGCTCGGCCAGTATTAGCAAGCATCAAGATCGATGACGAGCGGCGCCGCGCCAGCCCGATACGCAATGCTGATTCGATACGCCCGCAACCGCAAGACGCCATCCTCGTCGCCGTAGAGCGAATCGCCGACGAGAGGAAGGCCCATCCACGCCAGGTGCGCCCTGATCTGGTGCCTGAATCCTCTCGACAATGCAACATCGAACAGAATCGAGTCATCACGCTCCACGGCGCCTCGGAGCTCGGTCCGGTATTCCGCCCTGGTCCATGACTTGCCCGTGTTGGTTCGAGCCTCGCGCGAACAGGCTACCCTGGCTGCGCCAGGCCCATACGACCTGAAGACGCTGGTTATCGAAGCGCCTGAAGCCATAGCCGCCAGCCGCCCGATGTCGCCACGCCGCACAGCCGATAGCCACGACGACTCATCGACGGTATCGGGTGCGGCCAGCACCGGGCGCGATCCCGGCAGCCCCGCAAGGGAGGCGGTACCGAGCGCCCGGTACGACTTGACGAAGCCACCGGCGTCGGCCGCGGCGGCGATCGCGGCAAAGGTCAGGTCATCGAGGGCGAAGGCCACGAGCCCCGCCGTCGACGAGTCGAGTCGATGTGCCAGACCTCCCTCATCGGCCCGCCAGCCATGGACCCTGGCGGCCTCTGGCATCCGCGAGAACAGCCATGAACAGAGCGTCCCCGGCTCCGAGGCCGGGGCACAATGCATCCCCGCCGGCTTGGCAACCACGACGATTCCGCCCCCCTCATGGACAATGCGGGGTTCGAGCAGGGGCTCGAATGGATCATGGACCGAATCGTCTGCGTTCTTCATCATGCCAGAAGGCTACACGGACGGGCCGGGAATCGCAACAGGGTACCTGTGGTGGCGCACTCTCATCGTGTGGCCTCCGCATGCCGATAGCTTATGAAAGAGGAGTGCGACAGGCAATGCACCATGAACAAGGATCAGCGGCCCGCCATCGCAGGCGGCCCGGCTCGACCACGCGTCTGCACAGGATTGCGGTCGACGCGTCACGGTCGGGACTGCTCTGGCTGTTTGCAGTCTTCTTTGGCGCCATCATGCTCTTTGGCCTGTCGGTCTGGTTGCTCGAACGCGGCCGGCCGGGCACCATGTTTGGCACCGTGTTTGACGGCATCTGGTGGGCCGTGGTCACGATCGCGACCGTGGGATACGGCGACAAAATTCCGCTGAGTGGCGCAGGCAAGCTTGCCGCGATGGCATTCATGGTGGGCGGCGTGGCCCTCAGCGCCATGGTTTCCGGTACCATAGCCTCGATTTTCGTGGAACGACGGATCAGGGAGGGTAAAGGTTTGCAGGATGTACGCCTGAAGGGTCATACCATCGTCTGCGGATGGAACTCGCACGCGGGATCGGTACTGGCTGGGCTCGAAGCCGACGCGCCGTCGACACCGGTCGTCCTGATAAACGGCATGGACGCCGAGCGTTTCGACGCCATCAAGGCAGGCCACCCCGTGCTCGACCTGCGCTTCGTCCGCGGCGACCACACGCAGGAGGCCATTCTCCGCAAGGCATCGGCGCAGCAGGCACGGACATGCATACTGCTGCCAGACGAGACTGGTGAATCGGGTGCGTCCAATGCCGATGAACGGACGATCCTGGCAGCACTGGCAATCAAGGCGTTGTCGCGAGAGGTTTCGATCAGGGCAGCACTGCTGAAACCCGAAAGCGAGCCGCACCTGCGGCGCGCCGAGGTAGAGGATATCGTCCTGCACGGCGAGTTCACCGGCTTCCTGCTGTCCGCATCGGGCGATGGCGGCGGCCTGCCCGGGGCTGCCCGCGAATTGCTTTCATTCTCGTCGCCGACACGGTTGCGGCAACGACCGATGCCTGCGTCGCTCGTCGGCCTGCCATTTGCCAAGGCATCGGAGTGGTTCATCCAGCATGGCAAGGGTGTCCTCGTGGGCGTACTTGCCGCCGAAAAGCCGGTTACCCTCGATGACATCCTGTCGTCGAATTCGGGCGCCATCGATGATTTCATCAAGCGCAAATTCGCCGAAGCTCAGATAGACCTGGGCTCCGACCAGCAAGCGCGCGGCAAGACCAGACTCGCACCTTCACCAGAATATGTGATAGCCGACACCGATAGCGCCTTCGTCATCGGCGGAGACGATGGCGATGACTGACTCGACACGAGGATTGCGCAAGGCATCGATATTGTCCGGCCTGGGCGATGACGACATCGAGCAGGTACTGCAGCTCGGCAGGTTCGTCACCTTCAAGACCGGCGAGACCATCATGCACGAGGGCGAACAATCGGACATCATGTATATCTTCCTGTCGGGCGATGTCGATGTCACGAAGAACCTGACGCTGAGGATCGCGGGCAGGGGTTTCGGCCATGCCGAGAAGTCGATGACCAGGCTCAAGGCCGGCACGGCTCCCGTGTTCGGCGAGATGTGCATGCTCGAAGACGAACCAAGGAGCGCGACGATTACGGCCGCCAGCGATTGCGTGCTGTTCGAGATTCGACGCGCCGCCTTCGACCGCCTCTGCGCGGCCAATCCGGCGCTCGGGCTCATACTGCTTCGGCGGATTGCATCGATGCTCGGTTCGCGCGTGCGAAAGGGCAACGATGACGTGCTCAAACTGTCGACCGCGCTGTCCATAGCACTATCACGATGAACAAGGAACACGCGATGCGAAGCATGAGCATATCGACCATATTCATTCTGGCATTCGTCCTGGCACCTGGTGTTGTCATCGCCCAGACTGGAACCGCACCGGCACCAGCACCAGCGGCCGCGGCCGCGGCCACCCCTGCGGTGCCCAGAGCGTTCCATGGGCTCGAACTCGGCATGAGCATGGATGCGGCCAAGAAGATCCTCGCATCCGACGGGCTCTTCTACTATCGTGGCGATGTCGATGTAAGCCTCCTCCCCAGGCCCAACGAGAGCCTGATCGAGGTTGCCGGTATGTCATACGTGAAGCGCGCCTTCTTCCAGTTCTATGAAGACAGGCTCTTCGTGATGATATTCGCGATGAACGAGAAAGAACTCGACCACTATTCCGTATTCACGAGCCTCTCGTTGAAGTATGGCAAGCCCACGACACTATCCCCGAGCGAGAGCGTCTGGGAAGACGCGGCGACCAGGCTATCCGTGGAGCGGCCGCTTGCGGTCAAGTACATAGACCTTGCGACGTTCAATGCGCTCAAGGAGGCAGGCGCCGCACAGAGCTCGTATGAAGAAGTGCTGCGGAGCGAATTCCTCAACAGCTTCTGATGCCGCGGCCAGACCCGATCATTCCAGCCCGAGCACCTTGAGCCGGTACCGCAGCCTCCGCTCGTTGATGCCGAGCTCCCGTGCGGCGGCGCTCTTGTTGTGGGCGTTGTGCTCCAGCACCCGCGCGAGCATCGCCCGTTCGAACGTGCTCATGGCCTCGTCATAGCCGCCGGCCGGCAGCGACAGGTCGGCGGCCTCACCGTCTGCTTCGGTGGGCAGGAATATGTCGGTCTCGGTCAGATATTCGCCCCGGCTAAGGACGGCGCCGCGTTCCAGGACGTTTTCCAGCTCGCGCACATTGCCAGGGAACGGATAGCGCATGATGCGGGACATGGCCTCGCCGGTAATGCCCTTGACCGCCTTCCTGTTCCGCGCGGCATACTTCTTGATGAAGTACTCGACCAGGTATGGAATGTCGCTGCGATGGTCGCGCAGGGCAGGCAGCGCAACCGGCACGACGTTGACCCGATAGTAGAGGTCGGCGCGGAAACGGCCCAGCCGTACCTCGGCCTCGAGATCCCGGTTGGTTGCGGCAATGATCCTGACATCGGAATCGCGCGGCGTGTTCTCGCCAACGCGCTCGTAGCTGCCAAACTGCAGCACACGCAGCAACTTGACCTGAATGCCAGGCGGCACCTCGCCGATCTCATCGATGAACAGCGTACCACCATCGGCCAGCGCAAAGCGCCCGGTCCGGTCGGTCATGGCCCCGGTAAACGCGCCCTTGACATGGCCGAACAGCTCGCTCTCTATCAGGTTCTCCGGCAGGGCGGCAATGTTGACGGGCACGAAGAGCTTGTGCTTGCGCGGGCCGGACAGATGGATCGCCCTGGCGACCAGCTCCTTGCCGGTGCCGCTCTCGCCGGTGATCAGGACCGTCGAGTCGCTCTGCGCGGCCCGCGCCGCCATCGATAGCACCTTCTCCATCTCGGGGCTGTGCGAGATGATCGTCTGCGCCCTCCCCTGCCCGAGCGCCTCGACGAGGGCGCGGTTCTCGCGCTCGGTCTCGTTCTTCTCCAAAAGGCCGCGAAACATCCTGACCAGATCATCCTTGGCGGGAGGCTTGGGCAGGGAATCGTAGGCGCCAATCTTCATCAGCTCGACATCCATCGTAATGTCGTGTTCACCAAGGATCAGCGCGATCTCGCAGGCGGGGCACGAGGCCTTGAGCAGGGCCATGCCGTCCGCGGCCGCCATCAGGACGGCATCGGGATCGAACAGCACCAGGTCGACCGCTGCGCCCTGCTCGACAAGTTCAAACGGCGACTGGTTATCCTCGGTCGCAAGCAGACAGCCGCCGACTTCATCGACGGCGACCCGTACCACCTCCGCGACCTGATCGTCGACGAGTGCAAGTATATTGAAACCGTGTTCGCTGGCCATCACTCTTCCACGGCCTCCTGTTCATATTGCAGTCTGTACAGCGTGTAGTATATGCCATGCTGGTCGATCAGGCTATCGTGATTGCCACTCTCGACCAGGCAACCATCGGCAAGTACCAGAATTCGATCGGCGTGGCGTATGGTCGAGAGCCGGTGTGCTATGGCAACGGTGGTTCGTCCGCGCATCAGCGCCGCGAGTCCTCTCTGCAACAGGCCCTCGGTCTCGGTATCGACGGAACTGGTCGCTTCGTCAAGCACGACAATCGATGGATCATGGGCCACCACCCGTGCGAATGACAGCAACTGCCGCTGCCCCGATGACAGCGTCGAGGCTCCCTCACCCAGGAGCGCATCGTAACCGCCGGGTATCTTCTCGATGAACAGGTGGGCCTGAACCGCCTTCGCGGCCGCCTCTATCGCGGGCCGCTCGAGGCCCAGTCCGAGGTCGATGTTCGATGCTATGGTCCCCGAAAACAGGAAGACGTCCTGCATCACCGGACGGATCGACGACCTGAGCGACGCGAGCGGCATATCCCGGATGGGCACGCCATCCAGACGAATCTCGCCACGTTGCGGATCCCACAGCCGTGCGAGCAGCGCCGCGACGGTGCTCTTGCCGGCGCCAGTATAGCCGACGATAGCCACCGTCTGCCCCGGCTCCACCACAAACGACAGGTCGCGTATCACCCATTGGTCACCCTTGTAGGCGAACCATACGTGGTCAAACTCGATCCGTCCCCGCACCGCTCCAGGCAACGATGCCTGGCCATCGTCAGGTATGCGCTCGTCCGCGTCGAGCAGCGCGAAGACGCGCTCGCCACCGGCCATGGCACTCTGCAGAATCGTATACTTCTCGGAGATATCCTGCAGCGGCGAATAGAACATCCTGATCAGGTTGACGAAGGCTATCAGCGCTCCCAGCGTTATGAGGCCGCGTTGATGCAGCCCGGCCCCGAACCAGAGCACGATGGCCGTAGAGACCGATGAAAGGAATTCGATCAGCGGCCTGAATGTCGCGAACACATACATCTCGCCGAGATTCGCCTTCATCAATTCCCGGTCATGCCCCTCGAAGGTTCGAGCCGAAGCATGCTCGCGTCCGAACAGCTTGACGACGGCAACTCCGGCGATGTGCTCGGCAATGAACGCGTTGACCCTGGACAACCAGGTTCGCTGGCGCCTGAACGCATCCCTGGCCTTGCGCCGCGATATACCCGTCGCGACGAGCACGGGGGGCAGCGTGGCTATCGCGACGAGGCCGAGCCGGGGGCTCATCACGAAGAGCACGACAATCGCGCCGGTCATCACGCTCGCATCCTTGATGAACGACACGACGACGCTGGTAAAGAACTCGTTGATCGTCTCCACATCACCGGTCAACCTGGTCACCATCCGTCCGACGGGCTGACGCGACAGGAAGGCGAGCGATTGGCGGCTGGTTTTCCTGAACAGATCCATGCGCAGGTCGACCATCACATTCTGGCCAATCAGGCTCGTCGTCCAGGTCTGCACGAAAGTCGCGAGGAGAATGGCGACCAGCACGACGAGCAGCAACCACCCATTGCGGGCGACAACGCGGCTGTCGGCAACCCGCAGGGCGCGGGCATCCGCCGGCGCGAGCGACCGGATGTAGGACGATGGCGCGATGAACCACCCTTGATCGATCAAGGGGCCGGCGATCGGAACCGACACCGATCGTTCACGGTCGCTCGACGGCAGCATGGCATTCCGGATAGCCGCTGGAAGCGATGATGCGCTGCTGACAGACGTCACATAGTAGGGCCCCTCGTCCAGAAGCCCGTCCGTCTTCAGCGAGTGCCGGTGGCTCGTCGAGAGAGCCGACAACAGGCCCTCGCGCAGAAAGAGCCTGTCGGCGCCGCGCGGGGCATTGGCCGGGATCCGCATGCCGGCAAGGCGCGGATCGTCGAGCGCACGGGGGTCGACAGCAACCCACGTCACGACGAGCGCCTCATCGACCGTCTTCTGGATGATTACCGGCAGCACCAGCTCGCCGATCGTCGAGAGTGCCAGCGTCAGGGTAGCCAGGGCGAGCAACACCCGATAGGGCCGCACATATGAGAATATCCTGCCTACGATGGTACTGTCGTAGCTCTTGACGACCTCATCGGCCTCGAAGAAGTCTGCCATCTAGCGCCCCTGTTCCGCGGCGCGCTCGACCTGACGGTCGCCGCTCAGTGCCTGCAAGGCCGCTATCTCGGCATAGAAGCCTTCCTGGCTGGCCAGCATGTCCGGCGCGCCCAGCTGCACGAGCCGGCCGCCATCCAGAACGGCAACGATGTCGGCCCGCCGCAGCGTGGATACCCGATTGGAAACCAGAATCGTCGTCTTGCCGGCCCGCTCCTGCATCAACGCCGATATGATCGCCTCCTCGGTCTCCGTATCGACGGCAGACAGCGCATCATCGAGCACCAGCAGTTCCGGATCCCGGGCGATCGCCCTCGCAATGGCGACACGTTGTTTCTGGCCCCCCGACAGGGTCAGGCCACGTTCGCCGACGACGGTATCCCAACCCTGCGCGAACGATGCCTTGTCCTTGTCGAGCGAGCTTATCGACACGGCCCGTTCGAAGCGAGCAGCCGACATGTCGGGGTCGGAGAAGATAACGTTGGCCCGGATTGAGTCGGAGAAGAGGAAACTGTCCTGTGGCACGAAGCCGATGCTGGCCCGCAATGCCTCTATCGCGTAGCTTCCCACATCGATACCGCCAATGGTAACGCTGCCGCGCGGCGGCTCCACGATGCGGGCGAGTGTCTTGACCAGCGTGCTCTTGCCGCTGCCGACCTTGCCCAGTATACCCAGGGTCTTGCCGGCCGGGAGCGTTATCGCAATACCGTCCAGCGCCGGAGCGCCAGAGCCCGGATATGCGACGGACAGATCATGAAACTGCACATCGCCGGCGGGACGCGCCTCGGCAGGCGGGGCGCCAGGGGCGCGGCATGGTTCCGCCTCCGTCTCCAGCACCTCGTTGACGCGCTTCAGGCTGGCCGCTCCCCGCTGGATCATGTTGACGGTAAAACCGGCGCCCAGCATGGGCCATATCAGCATCTCCAGGTAGGCCAGCATCGCGGCCAGTGATCCCGGCGTCATGCGGTTCTCCATCACCGCCGAGCCACCGGCCACGATCAACACGAGCGTTGTCAGGCCGGCAAGAAACGAGATAAGCGGAAAGAAGAAACCGTCGATCTTGACCAGCACCATGGACGCCTTCCGATAGTGCTCGTTCTTCTCGAGGAATCGTCTGGCGAATTCATCTTCCTTGACGAAGGATTGCACAACCCTGACACCCTGCAGTGTCTCCTGGGCCACCGAGCTCATGTCCGAGTACAGTTCCTGCACCCGTTTGAATCGTTTGCCGACGATTGACCCGAAGATGATGATCAGCACGGTTATCAGCGGCAGCGGCGCTATCGTAAGGAGCGTCGTGCCCGGGTTCTGGGCGAACATCACGGTCAGGATCGCTATCGACATGAAGGCGCCGTCGATGAACGATACGAACGCCATCCCGGTTGCCATACGTATCGCCTGCATGTCATTGGTCGCGCGGGCCATGATGTCACCGGCAGAGGTCGACTGGAACCACGACGTCGGCAGGGTCATCAGCCGCGCGAAGAGCCGATCGCGCAAGGCCGTCTCGATGCGGCGAGAGGCGCCATGGATGAAGTAGCGCCACATGAAACGACCAGCCGCGATGGCCGCCGAGGTGCCAACCATCGAGAGCCCGATGATGACGACCGCGTTGAGGCTTCCGCCCGAAGCTATTGAATCTATGGCGCGGCGCAGGAATTGCGGCAGCAAGAGCTGGGCCGCATCGACGACCACCAGGCACAGGATACCCAGGGTGTAGCGCCAGCGATGCTGCTTGAGATACGGCAGGAGCGTCTTGAATTCTTTGAACATCGGCGCATGGTATACCGATGCGCCATCTTTTTCAACGCAGCCAGCCGGTCACCTTGCGCATCGTCGCGGCTATGACCTGGTCCATGTTGTAGTACACATATTCCGCCAGCCGCCCTATGAACAGCGTCGAGCCCTGTGCCTCCAGCGCGGCGGCATCCTTCCAGTAGCGTTCCCGCTTGGCCATGTTGTCGTCATCCATCACGATGTAGTACGGCTCGCCCTTCTCCTTGGGAAACTCATAGCAGAGCGTCGTCTTGGGGCTGCGCTCGCCGGAAAGGTGCTTGAACTCGGTTATCCTCGTCCAGTCGTAATCATTGGGATAATTGACGACAGGCACATCCTGGAAGCGTTCCTGGTCGAGCGTCTCGAATACCAGATCGAGCGATCGATACGACAGCTCCCCGTATTTGCGGTCAAAATACCGGTCGAGCTCGCCGGTAAAGATGGTCAGACCGGCATCGAAGCTGGAGCGGACCTCGAAGAAATCGGCGCCAAGCATCACCGAGATGCCGGGATGGTCGAGCATGTTCTCGACCATCCTCGTGTAGCCGTGCTCGGGTACACCCTGGTATCGATCCGAGAAGTACCGGTCATCACGGTTCGAGCGCACCGGGATGCGCCTGGCAATCTCGGCCGACAGCGTCTCGGGATCGCGCCCCCATTGCTTGAGGGTGTAATTCTTGAAGAACAGCTCATACAGGCGCTCGCCGACCTGCGATACGACGGCATCACGGAAGTTCTGCGCCGGCATGTTGAACTTCGATCGTCCAACCTCAGCCTTCAGGAAATCCTCTACATCGCCGGTCGCTATCTGCACGCCGAAGACCTCGTTGATCGTATCGCGGTTGACAGGAAAGGGGACCAGCCGGCCGCCCGCATACGAAAGCACCCGGTGCTGCAGATAGTGGAATCCAGTGAACCTGTTCACGTAGTCCCAGACCATCTTGTCGGTCGTATGGAAGATATGCGGACCGTAGGTGTGCACGGTGATGCCCGCGTCGTTCCGGTAATCGTGGCAGTGGCCGCCGATGTGCCGGTGCTGCTCGACGACCAGAACCCTGCGCCCGGCATCGGCCAGGGTACGGGCGGCTACGGAACCCGCGAGCCCCGCTCCGGCGATGATCGCATCATACTTCATACAGTCGCTCCTCCGTTCTCGGCGCATTCGTGCAGATACCGCGCTATGTCATCGCTGCCGGAATGCAGCGAAAGCGCGGCGATCCGCCGCTTCGCCTCATCGAGCGCATCTTGTGCCAGAAGCCCATCGAGCGTCTTCCTGAAGGCAGGGAAATCCGGAGCAAACCAGCCGATGCCATGTTCGATGCAGAAGTCGATATTCGGCTTCTCATTGTACGTGGCCCAGCTGGCAAATATTATGGGAACGCCTTTCAGGAGCGCCTCGAAGGTGGTCGAGGCGCCAGCCTTGGCGACACAGATGTCGGAAAGCTCCAGAAGTTCATGCATGTTGTCGACAAAGCCGAGCGGCACGAGGTTGGTGGCGGATGGCTTCGAGGCCGCCACCCGCAGCAGCTCCTCCCGCAATGCGTCGTTGCGGCCGCACACCGACACGATGTTGCATGGAAAGCCCAGCTCGTGCAGCTTGATCACGTACCCGGATATCATGCCGATGCCCTGTCCACCCTCGGATGTCAGTATCGTCGGCACGCCAGGCCGCAGCCCCAGCCGCTGCCGCAGCCCCTCAGGATCGGCGCTCGCCGCCAGGAACTTGCGGTGTATCGGAAACTGGAACACCCTGGTCCGCGAGGCGGGTATGCCCCGCGTCAGGAGCTGCGCCCGGGCCTCGTCGGAGGCAACACAGATCATATCGAGCGCCGGGTCGACCCACCAGCCAAACGCGTCGAAGGGGTCGGTGACGAAACTCATCACCGGTATGTCAACCCGCAAGCGTTTCTTGACCAGAGCGCTGATCGTCGCCGTTATGTAGTTGGTCGAAAATATCAGATCAGGCTCGTACTGCCTGACATAGTCGACGGCATGGGGCAGAAAATCCGGATATGCGACCTTTGGCCACGCGAGCGAAAGCGGCCAGAATGTATCGGCCAGCCGGTACCCGAGTCTGGCGAGCAGCGGATGGGCCAGCCCGATATCCCACGCGCCCTTGATTGCCTTGTCCGACTTGAGCGCGCCGCAATCCTTGGCAAAGTCGATGACCCTGACCTCGTATGATCCCGGATACAGGCGGTCAAGAGCTTCCTTGACGGCGAGCGCGGGCATCTTGTGCCCGGAGCCGGCCTCCACCATCGGCATCAGTATTCTCTTCACAAACAGACCCTCCGCATGTAGCGCGCACGACTATACCGCGTATTCGAGTGTTGTCCAAGTACGATTATTCTGGCATCATCTGGCAGAATTGAGGCCTAAGGAGCGAAGCGCGGCATGGAAGCGACATATATTGTCTATAGTGACGGGGCGTGTTCTGGCAATCCAGGTCCCGGCGGATGGGCCTGGGTCGCGCTCGCGGGCGGCGAGATTCGCGAAGGCTACGGCGGCGAGACGGTAACGACCAACAACCGGATGGAACTGATAGGCGCGATAGAGGGGTTGGCAGGCATCCAGGCCCGACTCGCATCAGGCGAGCTGAAGCCGGGGCGGGTCGAGGTGCGGACCGATTCGCAGTATGTGAAGAACGGCGTCACAAGCTGGATCGCGGCCTGGAAGCGCAATGGCTGGCGGACGGCGAGCAAGACACCGGTCAAGAACCGTGATCTGTGGGAACGCCTCGATACCCTCTCGGCGGCACTGTCGGCGCGCTATGTCTGGGTGGAAGGGCATGCGGGAGAAGCCTGGAACGAGCGCTGCGACGAGCTCGCCCGCCGGGGAGTCGACGAGCATCGGTAATCCGATGCTCATCGGATTACCTCTCAGAAATGCAGGAAGAACTTCAGCCCCCAGAAAAAGCTGTCCAGCGGGCCGTATAGCCTGTCGTCGACGAGGCGGAGGCCGCCGATCAGGCTGATTTGCGCGAACCCGAGCGCGTCGACCGCGACGCCAGCACCCGATGAGGCAAGGAAGCCATGTGCATCTGACTCGGTGGCAGACCCCGAGAAGCCCGAGTAATAGCCGGCGTCTATGAAACCGAACAGGTAGGGCACGATGGAATCGCGCCAGACCCTGGGGCCCACGAGCCGGACCTCAGCGTTCGCCACCGACTTGAGCGATGAGTCATAGGCGTTCCAGCCATAGCCGCGCACGCAATCGCCCAGCGAGTCACGCAGATTGCGGCCACCAAAGGACTGGTTCACATAGATGGGCACCGAGCCGCCAGCGGCGTAGTCGATGCCGACGAACCCGGCCAGGTATACATTGAAAAGATTGCCGTCATCGGTGGGCAGGTCGAGCACCGGAAGGAATCCCCGCGCCTGTCCCGAGACCCGCCAGAAATCCGACCTGGCATTCAGAAGGCGGGGTCCCCATTCAGCCGTCGTCTCGAGGTAGACACCGCGCTTGGAGCGGTGCGCGTTCATCACCCGAGAGTCGAACGAAATGCCACCCAAGAATGATGTGCCAAACAAGCCCTGCATGTCGGCGAACACGGCCGAACTGACGCCATCGTTGGGATAGACGTCGTAGCGCCCACGATAGAACCCGAACGCCTCGACCAGATTTCGCCCATCATCACGGCGCGCCAGCCCCTGGATCGCTGCCAGTTCCCACTGGAAGTTCGGCGTGTTGTATGCCAGGCCGGTGCCGCCATCATCGGTGAGCAGGGTCGGATCACCCGTCAGAGGATCGCGCAGCAGAACAGAGTCCTGGTACCCGCCACCGCCCTTCAGGAAGAACTTCGTCTGGCCCAGGTCCGACAGCTGGATACCGGTGTAGGTCAGCGAGACGTCGGCGCCGCTCGGGATCAGGCTGTAGAGGAAGCGGACACCTTCCAGCCCGAACGAGATCGAGCCGTCGTCGGCGAACGCCGGCGCCATCGCCAGCGCGGAGGCAATCATCAGTATGAGAATGTGCTTGGCTCGCATGTCATCTCCTCGCCTATGCAAACGGGGCTTCCGCGGCGCAGCATCTGCACCGCCGGAAGCCCCGTGATCATGATGACTCGCGGAGTCTCAGGCCTGTCCGGCCGAGCCCAGAACTTCCTTGTTCTTGTGCATATACAGCTTCTTGAGCTCATCACGCGCCGGTCCGAGATACTTGCGCGGATCGAATTCATCCGGCTTCTCGGCAAACACCTTGCGGACGATGGCCGTCATCGCGAGGCGTCCATCGGAATCGATATTGATCTTGCAGACCGCGCTCTTCGACGCCCGCCGCAACTGCTCTTCGGGAATCCCGACAGAATCGGAAAGCTTGCCGCCGAACTTCTCGATCAGCTTCACATATTCGATCGGTACGCTCGACGAACCGTGCAGGACGATGGGGAAGCCCGGCAGCCGCTGCTCTATCTCGGCCAGAATGTCGAAGCGGAGCGGGGGCGGAATCAGAACGCCATCAGCGGTTCTGGTGCACTGCTCCGGCTTGAACTTCATGCGACCATGGCTCGTGCCGATCGATATGGCCAGTGAATCGACACCTGTCTTCTTGACGAAATCCTGCACCTCGCTGGGCTGGGTGTAATGTGAGTGTTCCGATGAAACCTCATCTTCGACTCCTGCCAGAACGCCCAGCTCGCCTTCGACGCTGACATAGTCCTTGCGTGAATGCGCGTACTCACAAACCTTCCTGGTCAGTGCCACATTCTCGTCGTAGGGCAACGATGAACCATCGATCATCACGCTGGAGAATCCGTTTTCGATGCAATCGACGCAGAGCTCATAGCTGTCACCATGGTCCAGGTGGAGCACGATGGGAATCTTGTAGCCAAGCTCAGCCGCGTACTCGACGGCGCCGCGAGCCATATTCCTGAGCAGATTGGAGTTCGCATACTTGCGGGCTCCCGAGGAGACCTGCATGATAACGGGGCTGCGCGTCTCGACGCAGGCCTGGATGATGGCCTGCATCTGCTCCATGTTGTTGAAGTTATAGGCGGGTATGGCATAGCCCCCCGCGACGGCCTTCTTGAAAAGATCGACGGTATTGCAGAGGCCCAGTTCCTTGTAGCTTGTCATCATCGTACTCCTTAAGGATGAACAGAGCAAATCGCAGGCTCCACGGCGGATCCTGCAAGGCGCTCGATGTGCAGGACAAGTCTATGGCCATGGCCACGCATCGTCAAGTGCCACGCTTGTGCCGACCTCTGAGCTGGGATACTATGTCTCCGTGGGAAATCAAGAACGCGCGCTGGCGCGAACGTTCCTCAGGCTGTGCCGGCTTGTGATCACGGTGGCCGTCCTGGCCTCGTGCCATGCTCCCGATGCCGCAATCGCCTTCGTCGATCCGGTCCTGGCCGCCGCCGTACCCGATGCGGGCGCGTGGTATGCCGAGGTCGCCAGGAGAGTCGTCGTGCTGCCCGAGAGTGCTGCCGCGGCCACGCTCCATGCCGACATCGACTCGTCGAAACCACGCACCATCGTGCTGTCGCCGCTCTTGGGGTCGGAACTTGCGGCAATACTGGGCCGGAACGAGACCGCGCGCGTGGCATATGTCGGCTATGCGACCCCGACGGCCCATCCACGGCTCGTTTCATCCACCTTCACGGCTGTCGAGGCGGCGGAGGCGGCCGGAGCCGCGCTCGCCGCCAGGCCGGCCCCCCTGAACGCCGGGCTTGCCTATGCCCTCTTCGCCGGCTATCCACCCGAATTTTCGGCACGCGCGGCGGAAGCGCTCGTCCGGGCCTACGGCAAGGCAGGAGGTATCGATCCTCCGCGGGTTGAAATCATCGCGGAGCCATTTTCGCAGACGCTCGCCGATCGGCTGCACTCGCTTGACATTCGTGCCGCCTGCCTCCTGGCTCCCGAGAGCGAAATCGAACGATGGATATCGCAGGCCTTCGACCGGTCTGCCTACGTGATCGCGGCCCGTGCCTTTCCGCTCGGCCCTGCGCTGACACTGGCGAAGGCTCAGGTGGTGTGGGACATGCGCTCTACGCTCGGCGATGTCATCAGGCGACTCGATGCGGGCCAGAATGGCGACGCACCGGGTATATGGCGGGTACTGCCTTCAAGAGCCGTGCCATGAATTCGCAGGCAAGGCTCATATCCAATCGATTTCATGACGATATAGCTAGATATATCGATTGGCGTCCTATTTTGTTTGACAAAGGGTGCCCTTAAAAATATAATTCCAGTCGCGGCTGTATTCTGATTCAGCTGGTGCATAATTAAAGGAGTAGTCCTGATGAAACAGCGCGTCGTAAAGGCGATCTGCCTGTCCTTCGTCATTGTCTTCATGCTCGCGGCGACGGGGGCCTTCGCCGACGATGAAACCGTTAACCTGGAATCCATCGTCGTCCAGACCTTCGACGATCCTGCTGCCCAGCCATGGTTCGTCATTGGCAGCAAGTTCTCGACCAAAGATTACCCCAAGCTCGCGTACGCGAAGTCCTGGCCAACATCGATCTTCGGTTCGGGCGATGGCAAGGACCTGCGCAGTCTGGGTATCGCCATGCTGTTCGATCGCAAGGAATACAACTGGGTAGACATAATACCCGGAAAGAAATCCGGATCGGGCGACGGTGCCACCTACGAGCCCCTCGAGCTGCCCCTTCCCGGCCGCGTCAAGATGCTCGACATGTGGATATGGTCAGGCAACTATAACTACTATATAGAAGCCTACATCCGCGACTATACCGGCATCGTTCACATCATACCCATGGGTGATCTCAATCATGTTGGCTGGAAGAATTTCCGCGCCAACATCCCGGCCAGCGTTCCGCAATCAAAGAAATACCTGCCCAGAAGCGAGAACCTTACCCTGGTGAAGTTCAGGATCTGGACCCGCCCCACCGAGGTTGTCGCTTCTCCGACAAAGGCCGACGCCCCGATGGAGGCCAAGGCAATTTACTTCTACTTCGACCAGCTCAAGATCCTCACGGATACTTTTGAGACGCTATTCGACGGCGACAGCCTGATGAATCCCAAGGTTATCGAGGATACCTGGGGCTCTGCTGGCTCATCGAAATAAGGGGAGACCATGAAAAAGATACTTGCCTTCCTGTTGGCGTGTTCAGCGTTGTCGTTTGCTTCGGCCCAGGCGACTGTTGGCAATCCGGATCCGAATGCCATTGGCGTCGATACTGCCCAGCAGAAACTTCAGGTTGTCTCTGTCGACAAGTTCGAGGCGGCCGGCTTCTGGAACGTTTCCATCTCCAGCGACGAAGGCGTCGCGAGCGGGCGGCTGTTCACGGGCGGACCGGCGGCCAAGGCCACCGAGCCCAAGCCCGAGGAACGCTACACCGGCATCGATCCCAAGATAGCCGATACCCAGGCCTTCGGAGCCAGGATCGACTTCTTCAAGCGCGGTTACAACGTGCTGACGATCACCGCCCAGAAACCGATACCGATAGAGGGCATCACCAAGACCATCTCGGTCTGGGTGGTAGGCAGGAATTACAATCATCTGATGAAGGTGATCGTGTCCGATGCCTTCAACAACCAGTTCGAGCTGACCCTTGGCAAGCTCAATTTCCAGGGCTGGAAGAAGCTGTCCGTGGCCATCCCTCCGCAGAATCCCGATGGAGCGACCGGAATCATACAGCGCAATTTCCACTACAATGGTCAGATGGGCCTGAAGATCATCGGTTTCAAGATCGAGTGTGATCCCATGGAGGCATTTGGAACCTACTATATCTATCTTGATGACCTTCGTGCCGTCACGGACCTCTTTGCCGAGGACAGCCGAGATCAGGACGACATGTCCGACGGCTGGTGAGATGCTCGGTCATGAACGGAAGGAGCCTCCACACGGAGGCTCTTTTTATTGACCTTGCCAGAGCCATGGAGATAGCCTTCCCGGGTGTTTCCTGACTATATTCGTCGCGGAGGCATATCGATGAAGAGAAACACGCTCATTATGACACTGATTCTTGCCGCGGTATCGGCATGGGGACAAGCTGCGGCTTCCGGACTTCCGGTGCTGGACGGCAGCATGGCGCAGGGTGAATACGCGATCACACAGACCGTCAACGGTATCACCGTTGCAGGAACGCTTTCGGCGGACAAGTCAACGATGTACATGGCCGTCAGCGCGCCAACGAAAGGCTGGGTCGCCATCGGGCTGGGTTCGCTGAGGATGCATGGTGCATTCATGATCATGGCCTTTGACGATGCCGGGAAACCATCGGTCTTCTATGAACTCGGTTCGGGTCACAGCCATGCGCCGGCAACGGCTTCTGGCATACAGACGACGGTACATGAGCAAGCCGGCGTCACGACGCTTGAGGTCATCGTGCCCGCATCGGCCTATATCAAGTCGGGGGCCCTGCAATTGATAGCCGCCTTCGGCACCAAGGACAATATCAGAACGATGCACGCGGGTAGAATGGCCACGACCCTCACGTTCTGACGCTCGTTTCAGTGCCGGGTCGGAGACGCCAAGGAGGCTCCAAAGAGCGTTCTGGCGTTTTCGGCCACACTATCTGCCAGTTCTGCAAGGCTCAAGCCTCTCAGGGCGGCACATACCGCATAGGTTCGTCCTATGTCGAGCGGTGAAGAGGCTCTTCCACGCAAGGGCTCCGGACACATGTAGGGTGCGTCGGTCTCAAGGAGGAGGCGCTCCGCCGGCACAATCCGGCACGCGTCACGCAACGCCTGCGATTTCTTGAAGCTCAGGTTGCCGGCGAACGATATCCAGCACCCTGCCGCCAGGTACTCCCGCGCCGCCTCTTCATCATAGCCGAAGCAGTGGATGATGACCGGTATCGTGCCCGCGACACCACGGAGTGCGTTCAGCGTGTCACCATGCGCTTCGCGCGAGTGGACGATGAGCGGTTTGCCATAGCGCAGCGCAAGCTCGATCTGGGCACCGAAGAGCCGCGCCTGCTGCTCCGCGCTGCCATGCATCCAGTGATAATCCAGGCCGCACTCGCCGACGGCGACACAGCGTCGGTCGGCTATTGAGGTCGCAAGGACCTGAACGCGCCGTTCCACGTCGAGCATGGAGTCCGAATCCGGCCAGATGCCGGCGGCGAACCGGACGAATGGCAGCTCACCAAACGCGGCCACACGGCCTGCAAAGTCGTCGTACTCCACACCTGGATCCAGTATCATGGCGCCCGATCGCCGGTATGCATCGGCTACGCGAACCAGCACATCGGCCGGTCCGCGTTCCGCCACGAAGGACAGGTGTGCGTGCGTATCGGTCAGACCCCATGCCTCATCCACGACGCTGGACCTTGAATGCGAACGACCCTTCGCTGCCATCGGCCTGCGGTTTGGCATCGACGATGATGGTATCGCCTTCAAGAATGTCGCCCTTGAGCACCAGTCGGGCAAGCGGATTCTGAATGCCGCTCTGCATGATGCGCTTCAAGGGTCTGGCTCCATAGCGCGGATCGTACCCTGTTGTCGCTATCAGGCGCTTGGCGGCATCGGTCATCCGCACCTCTATCGAGCGATCCGCCAGCCGTCTGGCAAGCGCCGCGAGCTGGATATCGACAATGCCGCCCATATCTTCGGGCTTGAGCCGTTCGAATATCACCGTCTCGTCGATGCGGTTCAGGAACTCCGGCTTGAATGCGCTCTTGAGAATCTCTGTCAGCTGGCTCCGGAGCTCCGTCATGTCCCTGGCTTCGAGGATCATGTCCGAACCGAGGTTGCTCGTCATGATGACGATCGCGTTCTTGAAGTCGACGGTCCTGCCCTGCCCGTCCGTCAACCTGCCATCATCGAGGAGCTGTAGCAAGACATTGAAGACATCGGGATGTGCCTTCTCGATTTCGTCAAACAATACGACCGAATAGGGCCGACGCCTGACCGCCTCGGTCAGCTGGCCACCTTCGTCGTAACCAACATAACCAGGAGGCGCACCTATCAGTCGGCTGACCGTGTGCTTCTCCATGTACTCGCTCATGTCTATGCGAGTCAGGGATTTCTCGTCACTGAACAGGAACTCGGCGAGGGTCTTGGCAAGTTCGGTCTTGCCGACACCCGTCGGGCCGACGAACAGGAAGCTGCCAAGCGGCCGATTGGGATCGGACAGGCCGGCGCGGTTTCGCCTGATGGCATCGGACACGGCCCCGATGGCGGCCTTCTGGCCGACCACGCGCCTGGCCAGCGTCGATTCGAGGTCAAGGTACTTCTGCACCTCGCTGGACATCATCTTCGATACCGGTATACCCGTCCATGTAGATACTACCCTGGCGATGTCCTCTTCCGACACTTCTTCCCGCAGCAGCCTGCCGCTCGGACTCTCGGACTTGGCCTGGGCCGAGGCCTCGTCAAGCCGCTTCTGCACGTCGAGCAGACTGCCATACTTGATCTCGGCGGCCTTGGCCAGATTGCCCTCGCGTTCGTAGCGCTGTTCATCAAGCTTGAGCCTCTCTATCTCTTCCTTGAGCTTGCGCGATACGTCGATGCGGTCCTTCTCGTTCTTCCAGCGCAGGCGCATGGCATCGCGCGTCGCCGACAACTCGCCAAGTTCAGACTCGAGCCTGGCAAGGCGCTCCTTGCTCGCGTCATCAGATTCATGGGTCAGCGCCTGACGCTCGATGGTCAGTTGCAGGATGCGCCGCTCTATCTGGTCGAGATCGGTTGGCTGGCTCTCGATCTCCATCTTGATACGGCTGGCGGCCTCGTCGACCAGATCGATGGCCTTGTCCGGCAGGAAACGGCTGGTAATGTAACGATCGGACAGGGTAGCCGCCGCTATCAGCGCCTCATCCATGATGCGCACGCCGTGATGAACCTCGTAGCGCTCCTTGAGGCCGCGCAATATCGCGATGGTGTCCTCGACCGATGGCTCCGGGCACACGACCGGCTGAAAACGCCGCTCCAGGGCAGCATCCTTCTCTATATGCTTGCGGTACTCATCGAGCGTTGTCGCGCCGATGCACCGCAGTTCGCCGCGGGCCAGCGCCGGCTTGAGCAGATTCGAGGCATCCATCGCGCCCTCTGCGGCGCCTGCGCCGACGAGTGTATGCAGCTCGTCGATGAAGAGGATGACCTCGCCATCCGACTTCTGCACTTCCTCGATGACCGCCTTGAGCCGCTCTTCGAACTCGCCGCGGAATTTGGCTCCGGCGACCAGCGAGCCCAGATCAAGCGCCAGTATCTTCTTGCCCTTGAGCGAGTCAGGAACATCCCCGGACGCGATGCGCCTCGCGAGGCCCTCGACTATCGCCGTCTTGCCGACGCCAGGCTCGCCTATCAGCACCGGGTTGTTCTTCGTGCGGCGCGCGAGCACCTGCATGACGCGGCGGATTTCCTCATCGCGGCCGATGACCGGATCGAGTTTCTCGCGCCGGGCCAGGGCCGTCAGATCACGACAGTACTTCTCGAGTACGCGGTACTTCTCCTCCGCCGCCTGGTCCTTGACGCTGCGGTTGCCCCTGACCGACTTCAGCGCCTCCAGTATGCCGGTTTTCGTAACGCCATGCCCCTTGAGCAGAGGCCCGACCGAGCCATCGTCGTCGAGCATGGCGAGCAGGATGTGCTCGCCGGCGACATATTCATCCTTGAGTGCCGCCGCTTCGGACTCGGCCTTGGCCAGAGCCTTGCCCGCCGCCGGTGACAGATACAGCTGCGCGGCATGCCCATAGACCTTTGGCTTCTTTGCCAGCGCGGCGTCGAGCTCGGCCACCAGCTCGTCTACGGGCGCGCCGAGCCGCTCCAGGAGCGGTCTGACGGCTGCGCCTTCAGACTCGATCAGGGCGACCAGCAGATGCTCGAGCTCTATCTGCGAGTGGTCGGATTGCTGGGCGGCGGAATGAGCCGCCTGAATGGCCTCCTGGGCCTTGAGCGTGAATCGTTCGTAATCCATGGGTTGTATGTCTCCGTGTATGCTAGAACATACCAAGCCTATCGCCGGCGGGCAAGTTCGCGCGCCTTGTCCGGGTGCCTGTAACCTGCTACAGTGATGCCATGGAAACAAAGACCGACAAGGTGGTCGTGATGCACGGCATGACCCAGGACGAGGCGGTTCAGGCGATGCGAGCCGTCAAATCGGCTCTGGGCGTCACGACCGAAATCGCGTTCGCGATGACCACCGAGACGAATATGACCTGGAAGCTGGCCGATCTCGTCGAGCATGTGCTTGAAGAGCACGCCATGATGACGGCACCAAGGGCACACTGAACCGCAGCTCAGTCCTCGTCAAGCTCCGGGATTCGTGCCTTCAGGTCGCGCAGGAAATCATCGCCGGAGTAACCGCAACGCAACGCCGCGAAGACGACATTGTCCTGGCCCGCAATCGTGCCCAGCACCCCCTCGAGGCCCAGATTGTCGAGCGCCAGGGCGACCGGCGCCGAATGACCTGAAAAGGTCTTGATGACGACGAACTGGTCATTCCAGTCTATGGACACATAGCCGCGGATGAAGTCCTGGCCATGGATCTCCTCACGACGCTTCAGTTCATCGTCGGATGGCACCGCATAGAAGTAGCCCTCCGAGCCTGCGCCAACCTTGCTGGCCTTGAGCAACTTGAGGTCGCGCGACAGCGTGGCCTGGGTGATGAAGATGCCGTGAGGCTCCAGGAGGACCAGCATCTCCTCCTGTGATTCAACGCGATGCTCGCGCAGCAACTTCAGAATGACCTTGAGCCGTTCTCGTCTGTTGGCAATGGATGATGCGTCACGCATAATGGTACTTCAGTATGCCCGCGTCTGCGTTTTTTGACAAGATCGCCCTGATGCATTCCGATACTCTATGCAGGGAGGAACGCCATCGTGATATGCGTGTGCCTGAGTCCCGTCGAATCATCTGGCGGGGGCAGCCCCGGTTTCTCGCCCCCATCCGACACCAGAAGCAACGATGGCACCCTGGAAGTAGCCATTTCCGATGACAGCATGACGGCAACGGCCACACTCTACCCCCCGCTCGGCGAAGGCGCACCGCTGTCCCCCGATTTCGCCACAGAACTCCTGAACCGACTCGGCGTGACACATGGAATTCTGTGGGATGTCCTGTCCGAACGCATACTCGAGACGAACACCGAGCATCACATGCTGCAGGATATTGTCATCGCGAAGGGAATAGAGCCGCGCCCCGAATATCCAGAACACATCGTGCTTGAAGACAGGTTCACGGCCGGCTTCAAGTCACGCATGGAAGACGAGCACTCGATCGACTGGAAGAGTATCAGTCCGGTCGTTATCGCCAGGGCGGATGAACGCCTGGGCACCGTGCTGCCGCTCCAGGCCGGAGTGCCGGGCTCCGATGTCCGTGGCAAGGAAATTCCGTTTCCCAGACTGGCGAAGCCCACCTATACCCTGGGCAAGAATGTAGAACGCGTCGATGATGCCGTGGTGGCGGCCAGGGAAGGCAGGGTCATCGTCGATGGGCAGAAGGTAGCGATAGAAGAGGTCCTGACCATCAAGGGCGATGTTGACTACCGCGTCGGCCACGTCCTCTTTCCGGGTGATGTGATCATCGAGGGTGGCGTTGCGGCGGGATTCAAAGTCTACGCGGGCGGCTCGATATCGATACGCGAGACGATGGACGCGTTCGATGTCAGCGCCAAGGCCGACCTTCTGTGCGCACAGGGCATCATAGGCAAGGAGCAAGGCCACGTACGCGTCGGAGGCAACCTCAAGGCGAAGTTCATGGAGAACGCCAAGGTCGCCGTGCGCGGAGATGTTGATATTCCCGGGTCCATCGTTGGTTCGAAGCTGTATACCCTTGGAAGGGTCTCCATGGGCGACAGGGGCAGGATTGTGGGGGGCGAGCTGTTTGCCACACATGGCGTCCATTGCGGCTGGATAGGTGGACCGACCAGACCGCTGACCATCATCAATGTTGGCATCGATTTTACAATCCAGCAGAAGCTCGATCAGGCGGCGGAAGCCTTGCGTGCGCTGTCGATGCGCCTGGCCCGTCTTCAGGAGCTGTACAAGGCCAGGCCCGAGGACGCGATCAAGAAGTCGAGAGATCAGACCGAGGCTCGGGTGCGCGATCTGGCCCAGAACATCGCCGAGCTCTCAACGCACGTCGACATCGATGATGCGGCCGTGGTCGAAGTCCGGAACGGAGTGTACCCGGGAACCGTCATTACGATCTGTCACATCCGGCTGGCCGTGGGCGAAGCGCTCAAGAAGACGGTCTTCAGGCTCGATCACGCTGCGAATAGAATTCTCGTGGAGCACTGAGAGGCGCCGGCCCGCCGCGGCCGACGCCATCAAGACCTACTTTCCTTGACCGTAATGGTTCTTGGCAAAATCGCGCATGGCCAGAATATCGGCTTCGGATATCAGATTCGGTGTGCCGATGCTTCGTGCCAGCACGAATATCTGCGCGGCCTTCTCGACGATGAATGATACCTTCATTACCATATCCCAATCGGAACCGCAACAGACGGTGCCATGGTTTGGTATCATAGCGGCGTTGCGCGAACCAAGAGCGGCCACGACATTGTCGGCGAGATCCTGGGTGCCCGGTAGCGCATAGGCGCAATTGGTTATACGTTCGCCTACCAGCTGCACGAAATCTTCACTGATGGCCGGCAGGTCGATGCCTAGGACTCCAAGCACAGCCGAGTATACGGGGTGCGTGTGGATGACACAGTTGATGTCCGGCCTGGCTCGCATGATGCCGATGTGGAATCGGTACTCAATCGTAGGCTTCCTGTGTCCGGCGACGAGCTCGTAGTCAGAATTGAAGACGACGATATCATCATTGGTTATTTCGGAATACTTCATTCCCGAAGGTTTGACGTATATCAGATTGGTCTCGGGATCACGTATGCTGAGATTGCCCCAGGTTCCAATCGTCAAGTGCTCGCGTATCATCTGATTGCCGCCATCGACGACCATCTGCTTGTACATATCGCGAATTCCCTGTGCTGCCATGTGCCACTCCTTGTTGTGTACTGCCTATCAATAGGTCATTCAGGTGCCACCGCTTGCCGGTTCGCCTGTCTGCAATCCCGGATCATGATTTCTGGCCGCGTCTTCCACATACGATGGTGCGGACGATGAGCCGCGCGGCATGCGCTTCTCGACAGACACGCACCATCCCATCCTGCAATGAAACGATATCATCCACGCGAGGCTCCTTCAGGCACAGGCGACCGGACCAAATTCGCCGGCGTTGCCCTCGCGGTAGTAGCGCCGCAGATCATACGGCGACATGATGCCGCGATCGGTGACCACGCCGCTGACCAGATGCGGCGGCGTTATGTCGAACGCGGGATAGTACCCCTTGACTCCCGGCATCGCGGTCCGCACGCCCATCGCCTGCAATACAAACTCCGGGTCACGCATTTCTACCCTGACGGTGCTGACATCAGGATGTCCCCGATCAGGCGCTCCCGAGACAAGATAGGGGATGCCCATATACTGTGCCACGATCGCCAGCTGGAAGGTGCCCACCTTGTTGACAATATGGCCGTCCTGGCAGATGACATCGGCAGCGGAGGTGAATACATCGATCTTCTCATGCTGGATCGCGTAGGCCGGCATATTGTCAGTGATGACCGTTACATCGAAACCCATGTCCCTGGCGACGCTCGCCGTCAGCCTGGCGCCCTGGAAATAGGGCCTGGTCTCCGCGCAGAACAGCCTGAGGTTGTTGCCACGGTCTCTGGCTACCTTCAGCATCTGGCCCACAATGGTCTCGCCGAAGCACTGGGTCAGTATGCGGCCATCTTGCGGAAAGGTATCGACCAGAAACTCAGCCATAACGCCAATCCTGTCATAGCGGGCATTGGTGGACCGTATGGTATGCTCGACGATGGCCCCGCTCACATCGCTTCCCGAAGCCAGTGCCCGATCGGCTGCGCGCAGGCATCCATCGACAACCATGCCCATCCTGTCCACGGTCGTCGGCCGTGCGTGCGCAATGACCTGGGCCGCTCCTGCAAGGAAGTCCCTTTGATCCGAAGCGGTTCTTCCTTTGCACTGAAAGGCGGCCAGGGCCATGCCCATTGCCGCGGCGGTATAGGGGCCAGCGCTTTGCGTGACCATGTCCGCTATGGCCCGGGCTACTTCGCCATATGTTTCGCATTCCACGAATTCGACGCTGGTCGGATAGACGCGCCGGTCAAGGATCCGGACCCTGCCACGCTCATACCAGGCCACATTCTCATACTGCAGCATGAAAGCCAGCCCCTTGTCCGCTCGTTCCATCATCACCTCCGGATTCAGACAGCCCCAGTCGTGTTCATGGTGTCCTGAATAGACGAGCAACCGATGCCGCAAGATCGTCGAGCACCCGTGCCTTGTCTATGGTCAGATACTCGCCATGCTCGTAAAGGATCTTGCCGTCAACCATGGTCAGGTCGACATCGCTGGCCTGAGCCGAATAGACGAGCAGCGCTTTGACATCGTGCAAGGGCATCAGGTGCGGCTTCTGCATATCAAGCGCTATCAGGTCGGCCTTCCTGCCCACAGCCAGTTCACCACAATCAGCACGGCCCTGGGCTCGTGCGCCATTGCGTGTGGCCATCAGCAACAGATCTTCCGGCTTGATAACGGTCGGATCGCCTGAATGTCCCTTGTGTATCAGCGATGCCAGGTGGAGTTCTTCGAAGAGATTGAGGTTGTTGTTGCTTGCGGCGCCATCCGTTCCGATGGCAACATTGATGCCACGCTCCAGCATCGCCTGCAGCGGCATGAAGCCGCTGCCGAGCTTCATATTGCTCGACGGATTGTGCACGCACGAGACGCCTTGTCTGGCGAGTATTTCCATGTCTGCCGGCTCTATTGCCACACAGTGAGCCGCGATTACGGGACTGTCCAGGACGCCGAGGTCAAGGAACCAGCGTGTCGGCGTCTTTCCATGGCGGGCCTTGCAGGCCTCATGTTCCTTGACCGTCTCGGAGAGGTGCAGATGCATGCGAGCCCCGCGCTTCAGGCATTCGGCGGCATACGGCCGTACCAGGTGATCGAACGAGGTGTACTCCGCATGTATGGAGAAGTCGGCGATCACCTTGCCATCTCCCGCTCCGTTCCATTCATCATGGAAGCGCAGCGATTCCTGAACCCTGCCGCTCGCCGCATAGGTCTCGCTCGGGTCAAAACCCAGTATGGGCCGGTTCAGGTTGGCCCGCATGCCGGCCTTGAGTACCTCTTCCGCGGTGACGTGTGTCTTGTCATACATGTCCGAGAAGCTGACGACGCCCGAGGCGAGCATCTCCATCATCGCCAGTCTCGTACCGACGCTGATGTCGGCAGGGGTCAGCCTGGCCTCTACCGGAAACATCGCCTCATGGAGCCATCGGTCCAGGGGCAGATCACTTCCAAGGCCGCGGAGCAGCGTCATGGGCGTGTGCGTGTGCATGTTGTAGAGTCCAGCCAAGAGGAGATGGCCCGACAGGTCCTTCTCCTGGCGGTATGCCGAATGCGGCCGCTCCGTGCCCACATAATCGATCCGGTCATCGCTGACGCCAACAAAGCCGCTCTTGATGAGCGACCATCCGGTACCCTCGTATGTCAGTATGTCCGCATTGGACAGCAGCAGGGTGCCCATGGGTCAGACACCCGCCCGTGTCATTCTGCGCAAGATTGACTTGACGTAGTCCTGGAATGGGGATGCGATGCGCCTGGCTGTGGCCATCACCTCGTCGGTGCCAAGCGGCCGCTCCAGCACGCCGGCGGCCATGTTCGTGATGACCGACAATCCCAGGAGCGGCATTCCGCAATGGCCCGCGGTGAGCGCCTCCGTGACCGTAGACATGCCGACCGCATCGGCTCCAAGCAGTCTGGCGGCCCTGATCTCCGCCGGCGTCTCGAAGTGCGGGCCCACAAAGAGCTGGTAGACTCCTTCGTGCACGGCAAGACCGCTGTCCTTCGCACATTCCAGGGCCAGCTGCCTGAGACTTGCCGTATACAATCCGCCAGCGTCGAAGAAGCGTGGACCGTACTCATCGATGTTCGGCCCGCGCATCGGGCTCGCCCCAACCAGATTGATATGGTCCCTTATGATCATGATATCGCCCGGCGCATAGGCGGTGTTCACGGCGCCGGCGGCATTGGTGGCGATGGTGGCCTTGACGCCGAGCGACTTGAAGAGCCGTATCGGCGCGGCCAGCTGCTCGAAACTATAACCCTCGTAGTAATGGAATCGGCCCGACATGCAGACGACCCGACGGCCAGCCAGGGTGCCGGCTATCAACTTCCCGGCGTGCGACGGAGCAGTCGAAACCAGGAAGTTCGGAATGCTTTCGTAGGCGATCTCCACAGGATTCTCGATCTCGCCTGCCAGGCCACCCAAGGCCGAACCAAGGATGATTGCCACTTCCGGATCAAAACTCATCCTGGCACGCACGTAGTCTGCGCTCTTCAGGTAATATGCATAATCGTACGGCATCGCCGGTTCTCCTCGACAAGCTAGGTATTGGTGGATCGCAGGATCCTCTTATGCTGGATATAGTTGTACAGCGCAAGAGCCAGCACCGTGGACGCGTATGGCAAGGCCATGGTCAACTGGCTGCTCACGGACGTATTCTGCAACATGTTTGCCATCGATTGCGCAAAGCCGAAGAATGCGCTCGAAGCGATCACGCCAAGCGGATGAGCCGCCCCCAGTGTTCCTGCGGCCATCGCTATGAAGCCACGGCCCGCGGTGATGTTCTGTGCGAACATGGTGACACCGCCCATGGTCAAGAGCACGCCACCGAGGCCGGACACGAGGCCTGAAAACACGACCGTCAGAATCTGAAGCCGGTCCGCATGAATGCCCAGACTCTCGGCCGCCGGCTTGTTGATGCCGACCGATCGCATCCTGAAACCCGTAACCGTCTTGAACAGGAAGAGATACAGGATTATGGCAAGCACCAATGCAAACAGGTCCAGATACGTGAGCGAACCGAACATGGTTTGCATGATCGGTACGGCCCGCATGAACGAAACATCTATCTTGGGCAGGCTGATCAACTTGGTACTGACGAATGCGCCCTTGCTGCCAAAGATGATCTGCATCAAGAAGGTGGTGGCGCCTGAAATCAGCACATTGATCGAGACACCCACAACGAGCATGGCCCCCTTGAACTTCACCATGAATACGCCGGCCACCCACGCAACGAGCATCGATGCCAGCATCGCGAAGAGCACAGACAGAACCAGGCTTCTGGTATAGAAATTGGCGACTATCGCGGCGAATCCACCTACGAGCATCATGCCTTCAAGTCCAATGTTGAAGATGAAGACGCGATTGCACAGGGCTGAACCGAGAGCAACATACAGGATGGGAGTCGTCATCCGTATCGTCGAGTTGAAGACCACCGCGAGATAGTTGGCGTCAAAATTCATCGGGGCCGTCCTTTCTCATCGGCGGTATCAGCCACGGGCTCCGCAGCCGCCAGCAATCCCTTTGCTGCGACGCTGTTCCTTCGGCGCGAGCCGAGCACTATCCGCGCGGATATGAACAAGGTTATGCATCCCTGGATGATCGATGATATTTCCAGAGGAACGGTTGTCGAGCGCGCAATGGCGGCGCCCCCGGTCTGAATGCCGGCCAGGATTATGGAGGTCAGAAGGACACCGATGGGGTTGTATCCGGATATCAGCGCGGCATTGAGTCCGACCCAGGCGTAGCTCGCCGAGACATAGTTGTTGTGGACATATCGATATTGCACCCCAAGGACTTCGCTGGTTCCGGCGAGAGCGCAGATCGCGCCACTGAGCACGAGCATGCCGTACATGACCTTGCGGCTGCTGATGCCGCCGTAATCGCAGAAGTTGCTGTTGAAGCCGCTCATTCTGGATTCATACCCGAAGGTTGTGCGGTTGAGCAGAAACCATATCGCGGCGACAAGCCCGATCGCTATCAGGAAACCGACATGCAGGCTGTATCCATCGAACAGACGGGAAAACTGCAGCCCTTCTGCGATTCTCAGTGTCTGCGTGAGTTTGGCATCCCCCGTCGTATCCTGGAACACATTGGCGACGAAATGCATGGTCACATACTGTGCAGTATAGTTGAACATCAGGGTTGAAATGGCGAGCGACATGCGAAACTTGTCGAGGAGCCATGCGGACAGCAGCGACAGAAGGCCCCCTGCAAGCAGCGCCATGATTATCGACAGGACAAGCCTGAACCATAGCGGCCCCGGCGCATAGAGCGCGACGATTGCGGTGGTAAAACCTCCGACAATCATCTGGCCCTCGCCACCGATGCCCATGTAGTTGGAGCTCCAGGCAATCGCGGCTCCGAGTCCGCAGATGATGATCGGCGTCGCGCGCGTAAGCGTTGTCAGCACATAGTACTTGTTGCCGAAGGCGCCCTTCAGCATCGCCGCGTAGACGTTGAGCGGATTCTCCCCCGTAACCAGGATGGCCAATGCGCCGACCATCAGAGCGAATCCGATGGCGAGCCCTGGCTGTGCCAGTGGTGCCAGCAACTGTCGGATCTTCCGGTCAACCATGGTTCGCGCCTCCAACCATCAACAGGCCCAGCTCTTCTTCCCGGACGCAGCCACGCTTGAATTCACCGTTGATCCTTCCACCATACATCACGTAGATACGGTCCGCGAGTTCCATGATCTCCGACAGCTCGCTGGATATCAACAACACGGCGTCTCCGCTCGTCCGCTTCTCGACGAGCCGGTCATGGATGTATTCCATCGCGCCAATATCAACACCACGGGTGGGCTCGCAGGCGACGAGCAACGGTGTCCGATGTGCAATCTCTCGCGCTGCTATCAATTTCTGCGCGTTTCCGCCAGAAAGTGACCCGGTCTTCAGTCGTATGTCGTCGGTCTTTACCGAGAAGGCCCTGACGAGGTCTGCGGTGAATTTCCTGATCCTGTTGATATCGAGTATGCCATGGGCGGACAGAGGCGTTCGACGGTAGTGCGTCATGATGGCGGTCTCCGTTATCGAGGCCGCGGAGGCCGAACCCCATAGGTAGCGGTCCTCGGGTATCATCGAAACGCCGGCATCGCGCACCTCGGCGACCCTCCGGTTGCCTATCTCGACGCCCTTGACCGTAATCGAACCGCTGTCGATGCGCTGCAGGCCAAGTATGCAGCGCTCCAATTCTGATTGGCCATTGCCGGAAACGCCGGCTATCCCTACGATCTCTCCGGCATCGACATGAAGAGAAAGATGATCGAGGAGCGGAACGGCTCCCGTACCCTGCACGCAGAGCCCATCGATACGCAGTATATCATCACCCGGTGCGATGTCGGGAACGTCCTTCTTCGCCAGGTGGCGGCCAACCATCATGAAGCTGAGTTCTTCAATGGTGGTGTCCTTGATATGCACATCGGCTATGTGCCTTCCCCCACGCATCACGACGGCGCGGTCTGCAACCTCCATGACCTCATTGAGCTTGTGGGTGATGATGATGATGCTCTTGCCAGCCGCCGCGAGCCGCTTCATCGTTCCAAGCAGCTCATGTACTTCCTGAGGGGTCAGCACCGCGGTCGGCTCGTCGAAGATGATGATATCGGTGTTCTGGTACAGTACCTTCAGGATCTCGACGCGCTGCCTGAGTCCGACAGGCATGCCTTGTATCCGCGCGTATGGGTCAAGCGGCAGCTCGAAGCGCTGCGACAATTCCTGGATGATGCTGGTTGCCCTTTTCAGATCGAAATACAATCCCTTCACCGGTTCCTTGCCGTAGACGACATTCTCGGTAACCGTGAAGGGATCAAAGAGCATGAAATGCTGCTGCACCATGCCGATGCCGCTGGCTATGGCATGAGCGGCGCTCTTGAGATGAAGCTGTTTTCCCCTGAGGTGTATGGTGCCGCTCGTGGGCTGCTCCATGCCATACAGGATCTTCATCAGGGTAGTCTTGCCGGCACCATTCTCGCCGATGACGGCCAGAATCTCCCCTTCATGCAAGACGATGCTCACGTCGTCATTGGCTACGAGCTGGTCATAGAGCTTGACGATGTGTTCCATCGTCAGCATCGGCGTGTCGTCAAGCTTCGGCATCATCGTTGCTCCCTGGATCGATGCAATGGCCCCAACCAACAAGAGTCACTGCGACATCAGAACCAATCGCCTCCGGATACCGGAAGGTACCGGAGGCACTATGGCAATGACACTTACAGCTTGAAGTCCTTCTCAAGCGGCACATTCAGAATGAGCTCGCCTGACTTTATCTTGTTGGCCGCTTCCCGCGCCAGCTTCACGATCCTATCGGTCAGGACGGCGGTATTTCTGGGATTGACGCCGTCATCGGTGATGTAGGTCGCACCCACGACACCTTCCTTCAGTCCAAGCGAGACTACACCGGGCTGGATTCCTGTCTTGAAGAATTCATCGATGATCATGCCCGCGACGGTACCCGTGTACTTCACCTGCGAGGTTATGATGTACGGATTCGAGGGATTGGTCATGTCGGTATCCTGACCGGATGTGTAGAACTTCTTCTCGGCCGCTGCCTCAAACGTGCCATAATCGGCAACGGCGGAGGCCGCGTTGATGAACACACAGCCCTGGGCCGCCTGCTGGAGCGCAAGTTCCTTGGCTACGGGCGCATCCGTATATGATTTCGTGTAATTGAACAGGAAATTGCTCATCGTGACTGACGGGTTGACCGACTTCACGCCCATCATGTAGCCATATCGCCACTCGAAACTGCCTTGGCCTGGATTGGCATGCACACCGCCAAAGGGACCATTCGGCTTTCCCGCGTCCTTGCTTACCGACGCGGCTATGATGCCTATCAGGTACGCGGCTTCCTGCGGCTTGAATATGTATGACTTGACCTTGGGGTTGTCGCAGACGGTGTCGATGATGGCATACTGAGCCTTGTCCGGGAACTGCTTCGCCACGGCATTGAGTGGATCCGCACCCTGCCATCCGACGACGAGGATCAGGTTGTAACCCTCTTCCACCGAGGCCCTGATATTCTCGGCCCAGGCCGAGTCATCGGCGCATTCGATGACGCTGTAGTCCATTGGATAGGTCTGGGCGGTCTTCATTTCGGCCATCTTCTTGACCACCTGCGTCAGGAATGGATTGACTCCGACCGGATCGCAGATGACGGCTACCTTCTTGATGTCTGCTGCCTTTGGCTGTGCGGCGGAAGTTGCCGCCTCCGGTTTTGCCTTGGCGCATCCGCTCAGCGACGCGACAAGAACCACGGCGCTGATCAACAGTACTCTTTTCATTACCATCGCCTTCTCCTCTTACTCCGCATGTGGACTGAATGGACAGTACCGCAGCCAACGGCTGTGCGATACCGCCATCTGAAACCTGGCTACGCGTATTCCAGTATGGCCCCGAGTTCTGCGAGGATGTCATCGATGTCCTCGAGTCCTACCGATATTCTGATCATGCTCTCGGTCAAGCCAAACTCGGCAAGGCGCTGATGGTCGTAACCGCGGTGCGTCATGGCCGCCGGCAGCTGCACGAGTGTCTCGCAATCACCGAGGCTCACCGCCAGCTGGAACATCTTCATGTTGTTGACAACCCGTTTGGCGGCCTCGAGTCCTCCGCGGACCTCGAAGCTGATGATGGCCCCGAAACCGCTCATCTGAGAACACGCCGTCCGATGACCAGGGAAGCCCTCGAGCCCCGGATAGAATACCTGGCTCACCTTCGGATGCTTCTCAAGGTAGCGCGCGACAGCCATCGCATTGGCCTCATGTTGACGCATCCGGACGCCCAGGGTCTTCAGGCCGCGCAGGAGCAGCCAGGCGTTGAAGGGGCTCAGGACCCCTCCAAATTCGCTCATGTAGTCGAACTTCAGGCTGAGTATGTATTCCGGGTCGTTGGCGATGGCGACCCCGGCGACCACATCACCGTGCCCGCAGATATACTTCGTCGCGCTGTGTACAACGACATCGACCCCAAGTTCCAGCGGGCGCTGGAAATAGGGAGTCGCGAAGGTGTTGTCAATGACGACCTTGATCCCTCGCGGTCTGGCAAAGGTGCAGACACGCCGGATATCGACGACGCTCAGGTTCGGGTTGCTCGGGCTTTCGAAATAGATGACCTTCGTATGCTCATCAACCAATGAGCCAAGGTCGTCCAGCTTCTCAAGGTCGCCTATCCTGTAGTTCATGCCATATTTCGGCAGCACCTTGGTAACGACACTGTGCGAGGACCCGTACAAGGTCGTATGCACCAGCACATTGTCACCGGGCCGCAACAGCGAGAAGAGTACCGAGCTTATCGCGGCCATGCCGGAAGCGAAGGCGACAGCGCCGGTGCCACCTTCCAGCGCCGCCATCCTCTGTTCGAAGAGTCGTAGTGTCGGATTGTTGCCGCGGGTATAGACATAGTCATCGCTTTGAAAACTCATTACCGCGTCGACCTTGTCAGTATCTTCGAAGGTAAACGTCGAGGTCATGAAGATTGGCGGATTCAGGGCATGTTCGGGCTGCACATGCTTGCCGCCGGCGTGTATGGCTTGTGTGTCAAATTGCATCGTCATGCTCCTTGGCCTTGGGTTTCAGTGCGCTCAGTGTCCGAGCCGCGCAATCGCGTCAGTGAATGGGGGATACAGCACCCCCTGCTCCGTCACAATTCCGCTGATGTTCTCTGCCGGTGTCACATCGAAGGCGGGGTTATAGACACGTACGCCCAGCGGCGCCACCTGAATGCCCTCTATGTGGGTTACTTCCTCCGGTCCGCGCTCTTCGATTACGATGTGATCGCCACCGGCGCACCCGAAGTCTATGGTCGAGATAGGGGCCGCTACATAGAACGGCACACCATAGTGTTTCGCCACGACCGAAACCATGAAGGTCCCGATCTTGTTGGCTGTATCGCCATTCGCGGCAATCCGGTCGGCACCCACAATCACAAGATCGATCTTGCCATCTCTGATCAGGGTGGCGGCAACGCTGTCGGCGATCAGGGTCGCCGGTATGCCCTCCTCCAGCAGCTCCCATGCGGTGAGCCTGGCTCCCTGCAATCGCGGCCGCGTCTCGTCGGCATAGACGGTTATGCCCTTCCCCGAACGGTGCGCCGCGCGGATGATGCCCAGCGCGGTACCCGGCCCCGGCACTGCGAGCGAACCCGTATTGCAGTGCGTCAATATGGTGGCCTTGTCAGGGACGAGCGCGTTGCCGAAAGCGGAGACCCGTTCGCTTCTGTCCGTCTCCTCGGCCATGATGGCATCGGCTTCCTTCTTCAAGGCCAGCCCTATCGATTCAGTGGCCATGCCCAGCACCGCATCAAGCGAGCGCCGCATCCGGTCCATCGCCCACATGAGGTTGACCGCGGTTGGCCGGGCGGCGCTCAGCTCGTCGATCGCCAGCAGCAGGCGCTCTTCAAAGGCGCGTCCCGCGAGCCTGCCATACTGTTTCGCCGCGATGACGACACCGTACGCGGCTGCCGCACCGATAGCCGGAGCTCCGCGAACCACCATATCCTTTATGGCGAATACGCAATCCTGATACGTTGCACACTCGAAAACGGTATATTCCTTCGGCAACTTTCGCTGGTCTATGAGACGCAAGCGATCCGCACTGAATTCCATCGCGCTGATCTTTCCCATCGAACTCTTACCTCGTCCTGTTTATCTTGAATCGGATCACTTCCGGCTGATAGTAGTCGAGCGAATAGATGGCCGGACTACCCTCGTTGTCATAGTGCAATTGCTCGAGCAGGACGAAGAGCTGGTCCTCGTCGACTCCCAGCTCCTCGATCATCTCACGGCTGGGCTTTGTCGGTATCACATGGCTGACCGCAGTCTCGATGACAATGCCCTTCTCGCGCTCCAGGTAGTGCAGCAGCGACTCATCATCAATTTCGCAGGGTATGGAGTCGAACCGCGATGCGGCGACGCTGTCGATGCAGTAGCTGGCGAGATTGCCGCTGGCGAATCGAAGACGCTTGAAGGTAACGACCTTCTCGTCCGGGCCAAGTCCGAGTTGCTCGGCCATATGGGCACTCGGGTTCTTCACCTCGATCGCGATCCAGCGGGTGCTCGGCTCGAAACCGCAGCTCCTGATCATGTCAGTCATGCTCGCCAGTTTCTCGAGGCCATGCTCTATGCGGAGCGGCCGCCGCTTCAGGAAGGTTCCCTTGCCCTGCACACGGTAGACAATCCGCTCCTGCTCAAGGAGCGCCAAGGCCTCACGCACCGTATGGCGACTGGCTTCAAGCATATCCATCAGCCGGGCTTCCGTGGGCAGGGTATCACCGACGCGCAATTCTGAAGCGCGTATGTACTCGAGTATCTTCTCTTTGGCCCCATGGCTGAGTGCTTCGATCTTGTCCCGAGTCTGCACGATACCCCTCTCGATACGGTACCAGACTTCCTGGCGCCCGCACCTGACAGGTGCAGAATAGCATCGCTCCGACTAGTTGTCAAACATCTTTATCATTTATTGGGATATTATGCCTTAAGTCATCTACATCTTATTCGATACCCGTGCTATTTCACTGCCATTGAAATATCTTTACGCCGAATACTGGCCGCTTCACCTATAATACGTCCAATAATAGCGAGCCATTGCCTCGTGTACCGAGGTGGAGCCACCGCGGCGGCCCCATGAAGGACCGCCTGGCTATGAGGGTTTGGTGTGGACAGACGGCTGGCCACCTGCATGCTGGATTCAGGCTACACCGACAATGGGTACGAACCGGTGCGGGTCACTCCCACTCGATAGTAGCAGGCGGTTTGCTCGAGACATCATAGACGACGCGGCCAACGGCAGGCACACGGTTGGTGATGAGAGCCGATATCTCGAGCAGGTCACGCATTGGAAACTCGAAGACATCGGCGGTCATGCCATCGGTAGAAGCGACGGCGCGGAGCGCAACGGTCCAGCCGTAGCGGCGCACATCGCCAGCCACGCCAACGGAGCGTACCGGCAGCAACACCGCGAATGCCTGCCATATGCGGTCGTACAGACCACGCCGGCGCAGTTCCCGCAGATACAGGTCATCGGCCTCGCGAAGCGTGTCACACTTCTCCATGGTAACCTCGCCGAGCACCCGCACGCCGAGTCCGGGACCGGGAAACGGATGGCGCGCCACGACGGATTCTGCGACGCCGAGCACCCGGCCCAGCGCCCGCACTTCGTCCTTGTACAACCGGTCCAAGGGCTCGATGATGCGCCCCTCGGCTCGTTTCTTCTCCACGAGAGGCGAGCGGACGTTATGGTGGCTCTTGATGACGTGGGCCTTCTTGCCGACGCCCTTGCCCGATTCTATCAGGTCGGTGTACAGGGTCCCCTGCGCCAGAAAGTAGTCGTCTCCAAGGCCGAGCCGCTCGACCTCGCGTTGCTGGACCGTTATGAACATGTCACCAATGATTCTGCGCTTCTCTTCCGGTTCCGAGACACCGGCCAATGCGCCCAGGAAGTCTTCGGCGGCGTCCGCCTTGCGCACATGACGGGCTCCCAGGGCGCCGAGTGTCTGCATCACCTCGACGCTCTCGTCTTTGCGCATGAGGCCGGTATCGATGTACAGCAGGTGCAGCTGTTCAGGCTGCAGCGTCTTGAGGAGCAGTGCCGCGGCTACCGTCGAGTCGACGCCACCGGATATCAGCAACAGCACGGGCGATGTACCGACCCTGGAGGTCAGGATGGAACGCTGTTCATCGATGTAGTATTCCATCGTCCAGGACTTCTGGCAGGCGCATATGTCCAGTACAAAGTTCGAAAGGATGCGCGTGCCATGCTCGCAATGAGTGACCTCGGGGTGAAACTGCACGCCCCGCAATGGCAGGCTCTCATGGACTATGGCGGCAGGAATGCCGTTGTCCGTCGTGGCGATTACCCTGAATCCGGGCGCCATCTTCTCGATCGAGTCACCGTGACTCATCCAGCTTGTGAATGAGGCTGGCACACCCCGGAACAGAGGATCAGCCGACGCGACCATGACGGGACGCTTGCCATATTCACGGTCGGCAAGCGTCGCGACTGTTCCGCCGTGATCCCACATCATCCGTTGCGCGCCGTAGCAGACGCCGAGTACCGGTATGCCCCGTGAGTACACCGACCGGTCTGGAACGGGAGCGCCATCGTCATAGACGCTCCATGGCGAACCAGCCATCACGATGCCCCTGACCGAGGACAGTCGCTCCGGGGTCAGCACCGCATCGCCGGGGATGATGTCGGTATAGACGCCGAGCTCGCGTATGCGCCTGGCTATGAGCTGCGTGTACTGGCTGCCGTAATCCAGTATCAGTATCTGGTCCACGGGCTCTTCCTGACGATGGTATCCTGGCGGTCATAGCCGACAGAGACGATGTCGACCGGCGTCTCCGTGTACTCCTCGATGAAGGCGATGTAGTCGCGAGCCTCCCGCGGCAGATCGCCGTAGTCTCTGACTTCCTTGAGCGGGCGCTTCCATCCGCGGAAGGTGCGCAGCACGGGCTGGGCATCCGACAGATCGCGGACCGATGCGGGAAAGTGCTCGACGAGGGACCCGCGCACCTTGTAGGCGACGCAGGCCTCGAAGGTGTCAAGCGTATCGTAGACATCGAGATGGGTAAGCACCAGCGAGTCTATCGAGTTGGCCAGGCAGGCATACCGCAGCGCGACCAGGTCGAGGTAGCCGCAACGTCGTGGCCTGCCGGTGGTCACACCGTATTCGCGTCCGGTATCGCGGATGAATTGATCGAGCGCCGACTGGCTGTCCGGATTGAACTCGGTTGGGAACGGGCCGTTGCCCACCCTGGTCGAGTACGCCTTGAACACGCCGAGTACCTTGTCCAGCCGCCTCGGTCCGATGCCGCCCTGTGCTGCCGCGCCTGAAGCGCCGGACATGCCACTCGAGACATACGGATACGTGCCTGAATCCAGATCGAGCAAGGCGCCCTGTGCACCTTCGAACAGGCAGTAGGTATTACGGTGGGCCGCAATGAAATTGGTCAGATCGACGGAGAGCGGCGCGAGCCTGTCCCTCCACGTCTTGATATACTCGATGTCGGCAGGTTCCAGGTTCTCGAGACGCTCATCGTCATACAAGTCGGCGATCCGCACACCGTCACGGGACGACTTCAAGGAATACGCGACGCCAATGCCCCTGCCTGTCGTACCGATAGGCCTGCGCCGTGCGGCTTCCATCGCCTTGTCCATGTCGCGGTACCGTGGCAATACGATGTGTGCACGGTCCGATATGAAGACACGACCTTCCCAGTCTATGCCACGATCGGCGAGCATGCCCAGCTCGGCGAACAGCGCTTCCGGATCGATGACCATGCCAGTACCGAGGATGACGCGCTTGTCCGGGTACAGTACGCCGGACGGCACCAGATGGAGCGCGAATTGCTCGTTGCCGCGAACGATGGTGTGTCCGGCATTGGCGCCTCCGGAGAACCGGACAATGATCTGGGCATCGGTCGCCAGATAGTCAACGATCTTTCCCTTGCCCTCGTCGCCCCACTGAGCTCCTATCACCGCTACGTTCATGCCCGTTCTCCTTTGTCGATTACGGTCTTTATCGCCTCATGATTGCGCCTGTAATTGCGCCCGCAATTGCGCTCGCTCGTGCGCCGCTCGTGCGCCGCTCGCGCGCCGCTCCTGCGCCCGCAGGAACGACACCGCGGGTTATACAATGAAAGGCCACAATACGCAAGTTCGCGATCACTGCCGGGCGTACACCGCGAACCGACGCGTTATGCTGGAACCGTCCTCATCGACGACGACCAGCGTGTGCTGGCCGGCGGCGGGGTGCGCTTCCATGCGGTGGTCGGTCGCCGTCTCACCAAGGTAGTCACCATCGAGGTGCCAGAAGAGTCTGGTCGGTCCGCCGCGGTGGGCAACCCTGAATATGGTCCTGCCGGGCCGGCCATCCAGCTCTATGGGTACATAGATCGATGCCCCCTCTTCAGGCGCTATGAACTCCAGTGCATCCGCTTCCGGTTCGCTCATGCCCGGCGCCCAGGGTGGCAAGGGACTGTAGCCGAGCGACGAACGCTGGTAATACCACTCTACGGCCGGTGGCAGCACGAAGCGGCGCTCGGTAACCATGCCCAGGCTCCCGGCCACCTCTGCACGCACCCGGTAGCGGCCGTCGGCGCTCAGGTGCACGACGCGGCAATACGGGCAGACCTGGTCGGTCTTCGCGGTCGATGGCACCAGTATGCGCGTCGTACGAACACAATCGGGACCGGCTACGAATCCTGAATCGGCGCAGACGGTCTCGTACCGCAGCGATGCCGTCGGTTGCGCGAACCAGCGCGACTGGGGCAGGTTCTGGAACAGGTCGAAAAGGAGAGGTGCCGCCGTATCCGTCCCCTTCAGTTCGGGGCGCCCCGAGCCATCGGCATTGCCAACCCAGATGGCGACCACCCAGGTCGGCGTGACGCCTATCGCCCAGGCATCGCGTGACCCGAAACTGGTGCCTGTTTTCCAGGCGATGCGCCTGGAACTGGCGTATTCCTGCCAGGAGGCATCCTCTCCTGGACGGGCAACCTCGACCAGCGCCTGCAGGGTCAGCCACGCAGCGCCGGCCGAGAAGGGAGCCACGGGTTTGATCGTGTCATGTGCGGCCGCGCCGTCGGCGCTCTTGGCCGAGCGCGCAAGAGCCGCGAACGCGGTTGCCGCATCGAACAGCGTCACCTCTGCGCCGCCGAGTATCAGCGTCAGGCCGTAGTCCGCTGGGGCCCTCGACAGCGTCGAGAATCCAAGCCGCTTCAGGGTCGAGGCGAAGCGCTCGACACCATAGGAACGCAGCAGACGGACGAATGGCACATTGAGCGAGCGGGCGAGCGCCTCGTCAGCGCGGACCGCTCCCGAGTAGCTCTTCAGGTTGTTCTCCGGGCTGTAGGATCCGATGCGCGTCGGTATGTCGGGCACGAGCCGCGATGGTGACAGTTCGCCCGAGTCGAGCATTGCGGCATAGAGGAATGGCTTGAGGATGCTGCCTGAACTCCGTGGAGCCGTGGCACAGTCGACCCAGGAGGCGGCAGCGGCCGGTGCGTTGCCGACATAGGCGGCCAGGCTGCCATCATCGACACGCATCACGATGGCGGCCAGGTTGTGTATGTCGTGCAGCTCCAGCCGGGTGGCATACCGGGCAGCCCGATCCTGCACCCGCAGCTGTGTCGACAGGTCTATGGTTGTCGTACTGCGCCCCGGACCGGAGCGCGCCAGCAGGTGCGGAGCGACATTCGGCATCGGCAGCGGCGCGCCGGGCAGCGGCTCGGCAAGGGCCGTCCCGATATCGCCGGACGGCATGCGGCGCGCAGCGACGAGCCGGCGCAGCAGGCTGTCGCGCTTGCGGCGCAGCTCGTCACGCGAGCGGCCCGGATGCACGAGTGCCGGACTGTTCGGCAGCACCGCGAGCGTCGCCGCCTCGGCCCAGGTCAGCGTCCCCGAAGGCGTGCCGAACCACCTGAATCCGGCAGCCTCAAGCCCGACCACATTGCCGCCGAACGGCGCCCGCGCGGCGTACAGCTCCAGTATGCCCGCCTTGGTGTGGTGCGCCTCCAGCCTGACGGCTGCCCAGAGCTCGGTGAGCTTGGCACCCCATGTCCTGGCGCCGGGTGCCCCTGACAGGCGGGCCACCTGCATCGTCAGCGTCGAGCCGCCCGAGACGACATGCCCGGCCCTGGCGTTTGCAAGGAGCGCCCGCACGATGGCAGCGGGGTCAAAACCGGCATGCCCGAAGAAACGCTTGTCCTCGTACAGCACGAGCGCTCCGACGAAGCGCTCAGGCACCGGGCCGCCCGGCTTGAGCCGCCACTGTCCATCCGAGGCGACGGTCGCGCCGAGCAGCTCACCGCCGGCGGCATAGAGGGCGCTCGATTGCGGCGGCTGGCTGCCGCCGGCAGGGTCGAACGCGAGCACCGCGACCGCGAACATCAGCGAGCCAAGCAGGGCGGGCGCGACGTTCCTGCGCCGTCCGAAGGCGACAGCCAGCATGGCGCCGCGCCTGGCACACAGCAACAGCGGCGCGATGCCGGCCAGGATCCGTGCTGCGCCCCTCCTGCTCATGGCCTGAGGCCACGACCGTTCGGATTGGACGGCGCCACTGCGGGCGAACGGGACAACGCCCTGCCCGGCAGCACCGCGTATACATCCGGTCGATACATCGCCTCCGCCGTCGCGGCCGGCAGGAAGAACGCGCCATCGTATGCCTTGTTGACGTAGAAACGGAAGCGCTTGGTCTCCCCGCGTTGCAGGCCAAAGTAGGTCATGACTCGATCGTCGCGTATGTCCTGATAATCGAACGATGCCGGCGCCTGGGCGCTCGCATCGTCGGACCTGCCGATTCGCATGTTGCCGAGTTCCCACCCGGAAGGCGTCCTGAACGTCAGCGCCAGATCGGTCAATGCATCGCCGGAGACATTGCGGACCGACAGTTCGACTATCATGTCGGCGCCAAGCGCCGCGCGATCGGGGTCCACCGTGGCCTCGGCGGTATCGAGGTACTTGGCGGACAGCGTCAGGCCTTCGGAGCTGTAACGCTCCTCGCCAGGTGCCGGCGTACCGGTAGCGACGATTCTCGCGTACAGTGGTACGGCTCCGCCATTGCCAAGACGCACCGACAGGTCGCCGGCGCCGACACGCAACGGTATTCTGGCAATTGCCCGCGACAGCGAAACCGAGCCGGAACCACCGCCGTACGAGTAGCTGATAGCGGCGGAGCCTGCCCCCAGCTGGTGCAGGTATGGCAGCGATGCCATCAGAGCGAAGCCGAGGTCCTGCGTCGAATATGAAGAACCCGATGAGAGATCGGCGGCTATCTGCTTGAATATCGGCAAGGCCCTCGAGGAGTCGCCCAGCGTGTTGAAGGCGTCCAGCACCATCGCCCTGTCACGGAGCACCGAACCGTATACCCGCTCGATGCCATTGTATTTCTGTACCGTCGTCGGGGCGTCACGCAGTATGACCTGCGCGCGATCCCTCATGCCGGCCAGGGCATAGGCGGTCGCCAGCTGATACGCCGCAGGCGCCGGGAACGGTCCATATTCCATGAAGCGGTTCATTGATGCGACATCGGGCTCACCGGCGAGTGCCAGTACATAGAGCCGGTATGCCTGCTCGGTCTTCGCGTAGTCCTCTTGCGAACTCCAGGACGAGGCGCGCGACTTCAGGTATCCCAGCGCGGCGTTCATCATCGCGTCCTGTATGGTGAAGCCCTTTCGGCGCGCCATTGTCAGGAAGTGTGTAATGTAGACCGAAAGCCACGAACTCTCCTGATACGAGCCGGGCCAGAATACGAAGCCGCCACTGGTCGTCTGGAATCCGGCGAGTTTGGTTATCGCCGCCGAGACGTTCGACTGGGCTACCGCCTTCTGCTCGGGCGTCAGAGCCATGGCATCATCGAGGTAAAGCTGCGGGAATGCCGTGCTGGTCGTCTGCTCGCCGCACCCATGGGGGTACCCGAGCAGGTAGGCCAACCGCCCCGACAGGTCGATCGGAGGCGCCAGCGAGAGCTCCAGCCATACATCATTCGAACCATCGATGCCAGGCAGCGTGGCATCGATGACACCAGTTCCCTTGCCTGCCACGGTCGCGGCCGTCACCGTCGTGACCGGTACCGAGGCGGAACGAACCGGTATGCTGACGCTCTGGGTGGCGGTACGGCCGCCGGGCCCACTCGCCTCGGCGGTCAGCCGCACGGAGCCGACCGATGCTCCCAGTGCCAGCTCGAAGGAAGCCGACTGTTCGCCCTCCTCGGGGAAGGAGACGGTCCTGGTTGCATCGCCGACGACGCTGGCGTCGCCTTCAACCGTGAGCCGCAGAGTCGCGGCACTGCCCTTGCCCATGAAACCGAACACCGTCACCGGAATGGCGAGCCGCTCACCGGGGCCAAGTACACGCGGAGCGGTGATGTAGGCCATCAGGTCGGATTTTACGGGCCGCTCCAGCTCCGCGGTGCCATACGCGCCATCGGGCGTTCCCGCGACGACCATGAAACGCACCGCGCCGACATACGGCCCCAGTTCGATGTCATGCCGCGCGACGGCGCCCTGAGCCAAGGAGAACGGCCCGAGGAATTTGACGACCGGCGGGAAGCGGCTGACCTTGCGGGTGCCGCCATTGTCTCCGAATTCGGAACCGCCTATCGATATGAGCGTCTGCAGTTTGCCTGACAGCGCACCTGCCACATCCTTGTACAGATCGAACGATGACAGGAGGCTCGCCTCCTTCTTGTACATCTCGTTCCATGGATTGGGCGTCGCATAGCGTGTTATGCCAAGGAGTCCTTCATCCACCACCGCGAGCGTATAGATCATGGGCCGTCCTGAGCGCTCGGATACGGTCACCACCGACTTCTTCATCGGCTCAAGCGTAGCGGGAGCGCCTATCACCGGCGTCAACCTGGTTGCCGGGTCCTCGATCATCACCGGCATCACGCCATACAGCCTGATGGGAAGGTCATTCAGGGTCTGCAGGTGCGGTTGTATGAAGCTGACATGCACATAGACATTGGGCGCCATGTCGGCGGTCGCCTTGAACTGATAGGTCGTCGTGCCGTCGGTCGCGTCGACCCAGCCTTCGCTGATGACGCGGCCAGCCCGCTCGACGGTCACGAAGGCACGGCCCTCCTTGTTCGACGGGAAGCTGACGCGGACCGGCTCGCCGACGGCATAGGTGTCCTTGTCGGCGCTCAGCGACAGCATGACCGCGGAACCGCCACCCTCTCCCTTGCCCCGCCCCGCCCAACCCGGCCAATCGATGTAGAAGACCGTGCCAGCGGCATGCCCGCCAGCCGTGTCGGTAACGCGTATCATGTAGCGGCCCCATGCAGGGTAGTTGATGCGCAGTTTCCATGATCCGCGGCCATTCTTGATCGGCACGCTGTCCTTCTGTACCAGATGGCTGTAGATGTCTGAAGCCTGCTCCGCGAGGCTTTCCTGTCCTTTTTCCCACCACCAGCGCCATTCCATCTTGTAGACCGCAACCTCCACCGTCGCATTGCCGGCAGGCTTGCCATCCCGGCCGACGAGGAGCAACTCCACCGGATGATCCTTGTCGGTCATCAGCATGCCGCGCGAGGCATCGCCCGTCGGCAGCTTGAGGCCCACATACCGGGCATACGGGTGAAAGTCAACGGAGAACACTTCGGTAGAAAACAACCCGGAGCGCTCGAAGGCTCGTGACATGAAGGTCGCCGTCAACGGACCCGGCGCCTCCGTTTCCTGTGACAGGTTCACCGGGAACAGCGCCTGTCCGGACTGGTCCAGGTTGCCGTCGAACAAAAGCGATTTCTGCGAAGGCGCCGTGCGCAGTGGATCCTGGAACGAGAAACCGGGATAGTCTCCCGGGCTCTTGCCCGAGGCCGACAGCATCATCGTCACATCGGCCTTGAGACCCGGTGCCGGCGCGCCATGGAGCCAGACGGCCTTCAGTCCCATCTGCGTCAGATCGGCTCCGATATACGGTGCCGTACCATAATCGAGCGACAGCTTGAGCCGGTTTGGCATGACCGATTCGATCTTCAGCGACTTGGTGAAGGTCGAGCCGCCGACATGCACGCGGGCAGTCCAGGTACCGGTCGGCGAACTCTGGTCGGTGCCGGTCTTGATATAGTAGAAACCGCCGACCGACGTCGTGTATGTGGCCTGCCTGACAATCTGCCCGAGCGGATTCTCAAGCTCGAAGCTGATGGGGTGGTCGGGCGGCAGCGTCTTCAGGCGATCGTAGAGTATGAAGGTCAGGTGTATGTCGTCACCGGGACGCCAGACGCCGCGCTCGCCGTAGATGAAGCCCTTGATGCCGGTATCGGCCTTCTGGCCGGCTACGTCGAAGTAGCTGACTGACAGGGCCTGGGACGGCGACAGTTTCAGATAGCCGCGATCCTTGCCGGTCTTCGCGCCCGCCGCGGAGACCTGGATGAAGAACGGCTTCAAGCCATCCTGATCGGCGACGGTGGTCGCGGCGGCGGGCCGCACGATCGCCATGCCGGCGGCATCGGTACGTGAACGGGTCAGCTCCCGCTGTGTGTAGCTGTAGACGACCACATCCGCGCCCGTCAGGGGCCGGGCCGACTTCAGGTCGGTTGCCACCACATGCCAGGCACCGTCGATATCGAGCTTGGCCGCTATGCCGACATCGGATACGAGCACGTTGCGCCTGGCTGTCCTGTCGCGGCCATATCGCTGGACATAGAACGCCGGGTGCGCCGGGTCGTCGCGATAGCGGTAGTACTCATCCCAATCGAACCACTCATCGTAATAGTCCCAGTACGACGAGTCACCGCCCGAGTCACGTATCGTGACCGGCGGGAAGGTCCACTTGCCCAGGTTCGTGTGGTCGGTCGGGCTCGCATACCGGATATGCTCATGCCCAAAGGCCACGCGTAGCTGGAACAGTCCGTCAGGATGCTTTGCCAGCAGTGGAGACAGGTCAAGCGCGTATGGCACCCACTGATTCTTCTTGTCATCGGTCCAGCCCAGGTCAATCTCCTCGCGCCAGACCACGTCGCCGACGCGCTTCAATTCCTGTTTGCCGTCAAGTTCGTTGACCTGCATGAACTGGAGCATATTGTCGCCATAGACGCGGAGTGCCTCGACGACGACCTTGGCCAGGTTCTTCGTCTCGAGCACAACCTTCGTACCCTGGCTGGTCGGAACGATGACGCCGCCTTCCTGGAAGCGCACCTCCGGTATCTGCCAATCGAAGCTGACCGTGGCCGACACCGGAATCGCTATCGAGCCAAGATTCTGGCTCTTCAGCCCCTTCTCGACGGTCACATCGACGACATCGGGCCACTGGTATGACGAGTACACCCGCACGAGGCCACCATCCGCCTCGAAGCGCAGGTTGCCGCCGCCGCTGGTCCTGATCAGGCCGCGGAAGTCCTGGTTCCTGTCCACCGGGGCGCTGAAGGAGGCGGTCAGGCAGGCCGGCTGTCCTGGCTCCGGCCCCCGGACAGACAGCAGCTCGAAGCTGCGCTCCGCGGGAATGCGTACCTTCTGCGATCCATGTACATCCGAACCGAGCGGCCTGCCATTCCAGGCCAGGTCGAGCATCGTCGAGATGGAGCCGCGCGGTATGCGCTTTATCGTGAACCGGTGCTCGCCGGATGTCTCGTGGCTCCACGATACCGGCAGCGACGCGCCGCCGAGCCTGGCGGACAGCACGCGCTCGACGTCGGCCGCCGAAGGAGCGTCATCGGTCCTGACCACGCCATCGAGCGACAGGCTGCCATCGAATGCCGCGTACAGGTCGCCAGGCCGGACCGAGAGACCTGGCTGGGCGGCGCGTACCTTGAACGAGAACCAGCCATTGGATGGTTCGCCCAGCGCCGCGAAGTCGAAGACGACCCGGTAGGTCGTGCCGGGCGACAAGGGCGTCTCCGGCTTGAAATCCGCCCTGGTGCCATCATCGCTCCACGAAACGGTGCCGCGCACGGCCGGCTCGAGGCGGAACGGATTGTCGTGTCCAACGGTAGCGATGTCCCGTCCGGTACTCAGCACGACGCTGATATCATCGAACCTGGACACGATGCCGTCGCTGTGTGCCATGACGAGGGCCGGGTTGGCGTCGCGCATCTCGGCCTTTCGGGCGGTTCCGGAACAGGCGGCGAGCGCCATCACGGAGCAGATGACCACGAAACGATGCCGGTTTTTCATATGATTCTCCTATCTCGATCCGGCGATGAGCCGGTCCATCATGCCATGCAGCGACGTCCAGACGGTGTCCGCATCGCCTTCGCCATCGACAGGAACAAGGGTAGCGCGCGATCGGTAGAAATCAACGAGCGGAACGGTCTGCGTCCGATAGTTGTCCAATCTGACCCGCACCGCGTTTTCCTGGTCATCGGGCCTCGTATACAGCACGCCGCCGTCATCATCGCACCGTCCCGCGACCCTCGGTGGCATCAGGTGCACATGATAGATGCGGCCGCAGGTTGGGCACATCCGCCGCCCCGAAAGCCGCTCTATCACCTTCTCGTCGCTTACTTCCAGATTGATTACGGCATCTTCCGGATCGAACAGCGCGAGCGCCTCGGCCTGGGCCAGCGTGCGCGGAAATCCATCGAGGAGCCAGCCATGCCTCGCATCATCCCTGGCCAGACGCTCCTTGACCAGATCGATGGTCAGCGCATCGGAGACGAGGCCACCGGATTCGATGACGGCCTTGACCTTGAGGCCGAGCGGAGTCCCATCCTTCATCGCCTGCCTGAAGATGTCGCCCGTCGAAATGTGAGGCAGGCCATAGGCCGATGCCGCGCGTGATGCCATCGTGCCCTTGCCGGCACCGGGGGCTCCGAAGAATACGAATTTCATGGTTGTCCTCCGCTCTCGATCGACGCCAGAACCATAGACCAAATTCAGGGCTGGGTAAATACCGGACCATCATCGTCGCAGCATGAACTCCATGGCTTGTTCAGGTTGTACCTGAACAGCACCTCCAGATGGCGGATGGCGGAATCGGTTGGGAAGACAATGGAGAAGGCCCGGTGCTCCCTGAAATCGGTGCTGGACGGCATGCGTATGGGATGGTCATCGATGTGGATGGGCTGGCTGGCTGCGTTCGTCACCTCGATCAACTCGGATGAAACCGGGTATCCCTCGCGCTGCACCACGAAGGCCTCGTACGAGAAATCGGTATGACGCCGTTCCGCCTCTGCTCGCCACGCGCTCATGTCCTGCGGAAGCATCTCTACCGCCAGCGGCAGCACATCGGAACCCAGAAGGTGCGTCAGCGATACCCTCGCTCCCGGGAACAGCGCTATGAAGCGCCTGATGATTTCTATGGTATCCGCACCCTCGCCGATGTCGAGCGGCACGATCAGCGGATTGAATATGTCGGCTACCTGCATCGACAGCAGGTCGAAGCGGTAGCGGTAGTCGCACTTTCGAGGCTTCCGTGGATTGTCGCAGCCTTCCGGGACGACAAAGACGACCGGGGCATGGGCACTCGATGAGCTGAGGTACCGAAGCGCCATCGCAAGGTGGGTCATCTGGAATGGATCGAACGAACCGATGAACAGCGCCGCCCGTATCGTATATGCAGGAAACCTGACAATCTGCGGAAAATCGCCCAGATCGACCGGCTCGAGCTCTCCCGCCATGATGCGCCTGTCGATGTCCATCAGTGATTGGCAATAGAGGGTGCAGTAGTATGAGAACCCCTCCCGGTCCTGGGCGTCCAGGTAGGAATACGTGCCAAGCCGGTCGAATATCCTGCAGGTCGCCTCGAGCGCGCGCCGTATCAATGGCGACTCCGGTTTGTAGCCTGCCGGATGCTTTCGCGCCGAGACATGCCGCATCCCCGGATGTTCCGAACCGGCACCATGGGTATGCATATGGAATTGAGTCTACGTGCGAATTCCGCAAAGCGCAAGCCAGAAGACAATCCGGGCATAAGACTATTATATATCTATATTTTTATCTTGTATTTTCCCTATTCCACTGTATACTCAGTACCAGTACGCCACGCATCATCGATACGCATCATGTCTGGACACCATGGTTATTCCGCACCGCGGCGATACTGATGGAGGTCTCATGAACACTGCTACTCAGTCGGACACACGACCCGGAGCGCTGCTGACGGCGCTGGAGGATGCCCAGCGCGCCTGCGAGTACAATTACCTGTCGGAAGAGGCGTTGCGGACCATAGCCGAAACGACGGGAGAGCCATTATCGCGGGTCTATTCTGTAGCCACCTTCTATTCGTTCTTCAACCTGAAACCCCAGGGAAAGCACACCATAGTCGTGTGCCGTGGCACGGCGTGCCATACCCGAGGCTCACTGGGACTCCTCAGGGAGTCTGCGGCCAGACTCGGCATGCCAGATTTCAGGGAAGACGAGGAGCCTTCGTTCACGACTGAGGACAAGCAGTTCACGGTGCGCACGGTTGCCTGCTTTGGCCAGTGCGCCCTGGCGCCGGTCGTCGCCATCGATGGAGCGATCCACTCACGCATGACCCAGGGCAAGCTCTGCGCGATCATCGACGGCATGCGGAAAGGAGCCAAACGATGAGCGTACAGACACTCCGTGACCTGGCGGCACGCGGCATGGAAACCGTTCACCCGGATGGCCCGGCGATCACGGTCGGGCTCGGTACATGTGGCATTGGCAATGGTGCCGACGTCCTGTTCGACGCGCTCAGCGATGCGGCAGACTCGGGGCCGATCCTCGTCAAGAAGGCTGGCTGTTTCGGCTTCTGCGCCGAGGAGCCGCTGTTGATGCTGTATCGTCCCGGCAAGCCCGTGCTGATGTTCAGCGACGCCAAGGCTTCCAAGGCGACCAAATTCATAGAGGCCGCACTCGACGACAAGGCGTACGAGCGCATCGCCAAGACCGCCCGGGCCAAGATATCGCGCTGGGACTTCAGGACGTCGGAGCTCGAGTTTGGCACCGGCTTCCCTTCGATTCCCGAATGGAACGAGCTGGCCTTTTTCAAGGGGCAGGAGAAGCTCGTGCTACGTGACTCCGGGCTGATCGATCCCGAGAACATAGAGGAGTATATAGCGATCGGTGGTTACTCGGCCCTCGCCAAGGCGATATCCGGCATGACTCCCGATCAGGTGATTGGCGAAGTGACCGCCGCGAAGCTCCGTGGCCGCGGTGGTGCCGGCTTCCCCACTGGCGTGAAATGGAAGCTGATGCGCCAGAACGAGGCTCCACAGAAATTCATCATCTGCAACGCGGACGAGGGCGACCCCGGCGCGTACATGAACCGCAACGAGATAGAGAGTGATCCGCACATGCTGATCGAGGGCATGGCCATCGGCGCGTACGCGATGGGCGCCACCAAGGGCATCGTCTACGTGCGAGCCGAATACCCGTTGGCTGTCGAGCGCCTGACCAAGGCGATTGCCGACGCAACGGCAGTGGGACTGCTCGGCGACCGTGTGCTCGGCTCGGACTTCTCATTCAGCATGGAGATCGTGACGGGCGCCGGCGCCTTCGTGTGTGGCGAGGAGACGGCCCTGATAGCGAGCATCGAGGGCAAGGCCGGCAGGCCATCGCCGCGACCGCCATTCCCTGCCCAGAAGGGCTACCTGGGCATGCCAACCAACATCAACAACGTGGAGACCTGGTGCAACGTGCCGGTCATCGTGGCGCGGGGAGCGTCGTATTTCACGGCGATCGGTACCGAGAAGAGCCCAGGAACCAAGGTGTTCAGCCTGGTCGGCAAGGTCAAAAACACGGGACTGGTCGAACTGCCGCTGGGTACGCCCCTGCGGGACATTGTCTATGGCATGGGCGAGGGTGCGGGTGCCCACAAGCGGATCAAGGCCGTCCAGACCGGCGGCCCATCGGGAGGCTGCATCCCCGCGTCGGAGTTCGATGTACATGTCGACTACGAATCGCTGGCGGCTCTCGGCGCGATCATGGGCTCGGGCGGCATGGTCGTGATGGACCAGGACAACTGCATGGTCGACGTGGCCCGGTACTTCGTCGGATTCACCTCCGGCGAGTCATGTGGCAAGTGCGCTCCGTGCCGTGAGGGCCTGTCACAGATGCTGCACATACTGAATGACATATCGCGCGGCAAGGGAACCGAGCATGACCTGGTCGAACTCGAGCGCCTGTCAAGGATCATCAAGGACTCATCACTGTGCGGACTCGGCCAGACCGCGTCCAATCCGGTGCAGACGACACTGAAGTACTTCCGTGACGAATACGAGCGCCACATCCTGGAGAAGCGCTGCGAGGCGGGCACCTGCGAGTCGCTGTTCACCGCGCTGTGCGAGAACTCCTGCCCGCTGCACATGAATATTCCAGGGTACATCGCGCTGCTCAACGCTGGCCGCATCGAGGATGCCTTCGAGCTGACGCTGCGCGACAATCCGCTGCCGGGATCAATGGGCCGCATCTGCCATTTCCATTGCCAGATGCGCTGCCGGCGCGACACCCTCGACGAGCCGGTCGCGCAAGGCGAGATACACCGCTACCTGGCGGATACCATGTACAAGATGGGACGAGAGAAGGATGTCTGGGCGCGGCTGGCCAAGGAGCGCAAGCCAGCGACCGGACGTTCCATAGCGATCATCGGCTCCGGCCCCGCGGGCCTGTCCGCCAGCTTCTACCTGTCGCGTCTGGGTCACGAGGTGACCATGTTCGACTCGAAGCCCAAGGCGGGCGGCATCCTGCGCTATGGCATACCGGCATACCGCTTGCCAAAGGACATGCTGGACAAGGAGCTGGAGCTGTGGAAACGGCTCGGCGTCAAATTCGTGTTCAATACGACGGTCGGCAAGGACATCGCGATGGAGACGCTGCGCGGTCAATTCGATGCGGTGATCATCGCCATCGGTGCCCAGTCCGACAGGCGCCTCGGCGTGGCGGGAGAAGACCTGACAGGCGTGCATCCCGGCTACGAATGGCTGGAGGCCTTCGCTCAGGGCAAGGCGGCCAAGCCCGGCCGGCGCGCCCTCGTGATTGGCGGAGGCAACGTCGCCATAGACGCCGCCCGCACCCTGTTCCGGCAGGATTGCGAAGTGACCGTCGCATACCGCAGGACCAAGGCCGACATGCCCGCGAACGCCGTTGAACTGACCGGTGCCGAGGACGAAGGCATCCGGTTCGAGTTCATGCTGCAACCGATCGAGATCCTTGGCGAACATGGCCACGTCAAGGCGGTCCGCTTCAAGGTGATGCGCTCAGGCGGCATCGACTCGTCGGGACGACCGGCGCCGGTGGAGACTGACCGTACCGTGGACATCCCCTGTGACGACGTATACGTGGCTGTCGGCGAACATGTGGAGTCCGGGTACCTGAGCAAGGCCGGCATTCCCGCGGGCCGCGATGGCCGCGTTGCCGCCGACGGCATCACCGGTCTGGCAACCGGCAACGTGTGGGCCATAGGCGACGCCGTCACCGGACCCGCCACCGCCGCCGAGGCGATGGGCCTGGGCAAGCGGACGGCCAAGGCCATCGACACCGTCCTGATGAACCGCGACGTGTTCCGCACCCTGTTCAAGGATTTCGACCACTCGATGAGTGTACCGCCGGAGCCGACGAAGACCGCCATGTATCGGGCCAGGGTGGTACCGCCAGAGGAGCGGCGAGGCAATTTCCAGGAGATTTCCCTGGGGTACACCGGAGAGCAAGCCATAGCCGAGGCCGCGCGCTGCCTGCGCTGCGACATCAGGGCCGACGCGCTCGGTCCCTGGCGATGAGTGGAGGAAACACAATGAGCACTACGCAAACGATTGATCTGACCATAGACGGCACGAGCATTACCGTGCCGCAGGGGACGACGATACTGAAGGCCTGCTCGCAGGCAGGCATCACGGTACCATCGCTTTGCCACCTGGAAGGCATCTGCTCGAACGCCTCGTGCGGCATGTGTGTCGTCGAGGTGGAAGGCGCCAAGAGCCTCGTACGTTCATGCGTGCAGTCGGCCGCTCCGGGCATGAAGGTCCATACGACCAGCGCCAGGATCATGGAATCGAGGCGCACCGTCATAGAGCTGCTATTGGCCAACCATCCCGATGACTGCCTGTCGTGCCTGCGCAACGGCACCTGCGAGCTGCAGTCGATAGCCGAGCTGATGGGCGTCCGGCACAGGGCCTTCCCCCGGACCAAGAAACCGGCGCTGCCTGACCGCATCGGCTGGGGCGTCATGCGTGACAATGACAAGTGCATCCTGTGCGGACGCTGCGTCGCGGTCTGCCGTGAAATGCAGTCGGTATCAGCCATTGACTTCGTAGGACGTGGCGTCCGGTCCCATATCGCGCCGTTCATGGACAAACCGCTGTCGGAGTCCTCGTGCGTGTCGTGCGGCCAGTGCACCGTTGTCTGCCCGACCGGAGCGCTGACGGAACGAGACGAGACCGACGAGGTGTTCGCGGCCCTCTATGACCCGAACCTGACCGTCATCGTGCAGACCGCCCCGGCGATACGCGCATCGCTCGGCGAGGCGCTCGGCATGCCGGCGGGCAGCCTGGTAACGGGCAAGATGGCCGCCGCCTTGCGCCGGCTTGGCTTTGCCAGGGTATTCGACACGCAGTTCTCGGCGGACCTGACCATCATGGAAGAAGGCTCGGAACTCCTGTCCAGGCTGTCGAATGGCGGCACCCTGCCCATGCTTACCTCTTGCTCGCCCGGCTGGATCAGTTTCATCGAGACCTTCTATCCCAGGCTCCTGCCGCACCTGTCCACCTGCAAGTCGCCACAGCAGATGTTCGGCTCGCTGGCAAAGACCTATTGGGCGCAGAAGACCGGCACCGATCCGTCAAGGATCGTCGTCGTGTCGATCATGCCCTGTACGGCCAAGAAGTTCGAGGCCAAGCGTCCTGAGATGCGTGACGCGTGGGCATGGTGGAAGGACAAGGGCCGCACCGACGTGCCCTACTTCGATGTCGACTTCGCGCTGACGACCAGGGAGCTGGCCAGGATGATCAGGCGGGCAGGTATCGACTTCACCAACCTGCCGGACGAGCAGTTCGACAATCCGCTCGGCGCAAGCACCGGCGCGGCGACCATATTCGGCACCACGGGCGGCGTGATGGAGGCGGCACTGCGCACCGCGTACGAGGTAGCCGTCGGCAAGCCGCTGCCCAGCCTCGAACTCGCGGCGGTCCGCGGCTTCGACGGCATCAAGGAGGCGACGATCGATGTCGGCGGCTCGCCGCTCCGGGTAGCCGTCGCCCATACGCTGAAGAACGCCCGCGTCATCCTGGACGGAATTGCGGCGGGTACCAGTCCCTATGCCTTTGTGGAGATCATGTCGTGCCCAGGCGGCTGCATCGGCGGTGGCGGCCAGCCCGTGGCACCAACCTGGCTCAAGCGTGAGCAGCGAAGAACGGCCATATACACCGAGGACCGAGGGTTGCCGTTGCGCAAGTCACACGACAATCCCGAGGTCAAGGCTTTGTATACCGAGTTCCTCGGTGCTCCCCTTGGACACGTGTCCCACGAGCTTCTGCATACGGACTACGCGCTCCGGGGCGTCTGACAACGCAGATAGATTCTGGACGACCGCAATGGCAGCATGCTGCCGTTGCGGTCGTCCGTCCAGCGTTGGAGTCGCCACAATCATAGACATCACGGCACCTTACCAGCTATAAAGGGTTCCATGCCGATACGTGCCGTTGGATTTGACATCGATGGAACCCTCTATGCTGCCAGCCGCCTGTACCTGCGGCTCTTCGCCAGAGGTCTGCGGTCATTCAAGCTGATGGTGGCGTTCAACGATGCCCGGCTGGAAATCAGGAAGCTGCTGGATTCTCCGGAATACCGGGCGCTGGACATCCACGGTGTCGAGACGTTTCACCGGTTCCAGGCCGGACTGTGCGCCAGGCGCCTCGGAACCGACCCTGACCGGACCTACGACGCGATAGAACGGTTCTTCTACACGGCGGCGGTTGAGCCATTCGCGACGATACCGCCCTATGCGGGTGTGGTCGAAATGCTCCGCGAGCTTCGCAGCCGGGGCGTCAGGCTCGGGGCTCTGTCTGACTTTCCGTGCGAACGCAAGGTGGAGCTGCTCGGACTGGGTGGGCTGTTCGACGTGGTGATGACCAGCGAAGAGACGGGGCTGGTCAAGCCGGACCGCGCCTCCTTCGACCTGCTCGCCAGCCGACTGGGCGTGCCACCACAGCACATACTTTACATTGGCAACTCGGAGCAGTACGACGTGGCAGGCGCGCTGGGCGCGGGCATGCGAGCCGCGCTCATCACGAAGAGCAGACGCGCCGCCTCCGGCACGGCGGCGGAATTCGCGTTTGGCGACTATGGCCATTTGTTGCGCTACATTCTTGCGCAGCTCGAAGACTGAAGCTTCCTAGTCGAGCCAGACCTCCGATACCGCCGAGGCCTCGCGGATGCGCTCCACGACATCGGCCCGCGGCGAACAGCTGATCTGCGCGTGCGCCTTGACCGACACCTCGCCGCCGGAATCGCTGACATGCAACACGACCCCGCACTGACCGCTCGACTCGAACAGGATATCCCGGAGGCCTTCCAGATCTTCCTCGCTGCGCACGGGATGGAGCGCTATGTGCATCGTGCGGTAGCTCTTCTCCTTGAGTTCGGATGGCTGCACCAGGCGATCAACCTTGAAACTTGGCGTCTCGCGGCCCGTATCGACCGTACCCTTGAGAAATACTATGGAATCGACATCGAAGCGGCCGGGATTGGCCTCGAGCGTGCTCGAGAAGACGACGATGTCGATCGTGCCACCATAGCCTTCCACCTTGCCGAAGGCCATTTTCTTGCCCTTGCGTGTCAGAATCTCGCGCCACTCGACCAGCTGTCCTACCAGTGTGTATTCCTTGTCAGGGCTGGAGCGTTCGAGATGGGCAAGGTCCACATCGCAGCACTTGTCGTAGAGATCCTTGAACTCGTCGAGCGGGTGGCCAGAGAAATAGAACCCCAGCAATTGCTTCTCGGTGCGCAACAGGTCCGCGCGCGGCATCTCCAGAGTCGGCTCGAAGCGGAATGGTGGAAACTCCTCGTCGCTGGATGCCTCGAACAGGCTCGCCTGGCCATATGCTCCCGCCTCGACCTTCTTCTGGCAGTAGTCATAGGCGCGCTCCAGGTTCAGTATCAGTTCCGCCCGCCGGTAGCCCATCGCGTCGAAGCATCCTGCCTGTATCAGCGTCTCGATGACCCGCTTGTTCATCGACTGCACGCCGACACGCTCCAGGAAGTCGAGGAAGTCCTTGAACGGGCCACTGGCGGCCCGTTCCTTGACTATCGCCTCGACCACACCCTCGCCTACACCCTTGACACCGATCAGACCATAGACGATCTTGCCATCCGAAACCGAGAACGTCGCCTCCGAGCGGTTTATGTCGGGCTCCAGGAGGCCGATACCCATCGACCGGGCCTCCGCTATGTACTGCGTCAGCTTCTCGGTGTTGTTGATCTCGTTGGTGAGGTTGGCGGCCATGTATTCCGCCGGATAATTGGCCTTGAGCCAGGCCGTGCGATACGCGACGACCGAGTAGGCCGCGGCGTGGCTCTTGTTGAAGCCATAGCCTGCAAACGGCACCAGTATGTCGAAAATTTCCTTGGCATTCTCCCTGGTGTAGCCGCGGGCAAGTGCGCCTTCGACGAAGGGCTTCTCCTCCTGCGCAAGAACCTCGACTTTCTTCTTGCTCATCGCGCGACGAAGCAGGTCAGCCCGTCCCAGCGAGTAGCCGGCGACCTCCTGGGCCACTTGCATCACCTGTTCCTGGTAGACGATGACGCCATAGGTCTCCTTGAGGTACTTCTCGAGCGAGCGGTGCGGATAGGTGATGGGAGTCCGGCCCCACTTGGAGTCGATATACTTCGGTATGTTGTCCATGGGGCCGGGCCGGTAGAGTGCGTTGAGGGCTATCAGGTCCTCGACGCTCGACGGTTTGGCCTGTCTGAGTATGCCCTGCATGCCATCCGATTCGAACTGAAAGATACTCGTGCTTCTGCCCTCGCCGAGCATCGCGAAGGTCTTTTCGTCGGTATCCGGAATACTGTCTTCGGCTATATCGATGCCGCGCCTGCGTATCAGCGCTATCGTGTTCTTGATGAGCGTCAGCGTCTTCAAGCCGAGAAAGTCCATCTTCACGAGGCCGCACTCTTCGAGCTGGTCCATCGTGTACTGTGTCGCGACGATGCCCGTCTTGGGGTCGCGGAACAGCGGCACGTAGTCGGTCAGCACGGTCTTGCCTATCACGATGCCGGCGGCGTGAAAACTGGTGTGCCGATTCTTGTTTTCCAGCTTGCGGGCCATCTCGAACAGTTCCTGGTAGCGAGGGTTCTCCGCCAGCTCCCTCAGTTTGGGCTCAAGCTCGAACGCCTTCTCAAGCGTCATCTTGGGGTCTTCGGGCACCAGCTTGGTAATCATGTTCGATTCGTCTATCGACAGATCGAGCGCCCGCGCCACATCCTTGAGGACGGCCTTCGCCTTGAGCGTACCAAAGGTGATGATCTGTCCGACGCGGTCATTGCCATATTTCTGGGTCACGTAATCGATGACGGCTCCACGGCCCTCATAACAGAAATCGACGTCAAAGTCAGGCATCGACACGCGCTCGGGGTTCAGGAAACGCTCGAACAGCAGGGCGTACCGGAGCGGATCGATGTCGGTGATGCGCAATGAGTACGCGACGATCGATCCGGCGCCCGAACCGCGGCCGGGCCCGACGGGTATTTCGTGATCCTTGGCCCAGTTTATGAAATCCGCGACGATCAGGAAGTAGCCCACGAAGTCCATCAGTATGATGGTGGCCAGTTCGTAATCGAGGCGGCGCCTGATATCATCGCCGTAGCCGGGGTACCGTTTCTCAAGGCCGCGATAACTCGCCCATATGAAGTATCGGGTGACCGGCGCGGCCAGCCTGTCGGCCAGCGATGCCCTGACGCCGGGTGCCAGCTCCGCGGTGGAGGCCTTGCCGTACCGGGGATTGGGCTTGCACACGTCCTCGTCACTCATCACCGCCAGGAAGTCGCGAACGCTCGCCACCTCTGACTCGGCCTGTGCGTCGTCATCGCCGGAATAGACGGAAGGTATCGCGAATTCCGGCAGCAAGGGACCAGGCAGCGGTATGGTCAGCGCAACCATCTCATTGACGAGTAGCGTGTTGGAGATAGCCTCGGGCACCTCCCTGAACAGGTCCGACATCTCGGCGGGGCTTTTCAGGAAGAAATCGGGGCACGGGAATCGCATCCGGTTCTGGTCCGACACCTTGCGGTTGGTGCCCACGCACAGCAGGGCGTCGTGGGCCGCCGCGTCGGTGCGTTCCAGGTAGTGCACGTCGTTGGTCGCTATCAGGCGCACGCCCAGGCGTTTGGCCATCGGTATCAGCTCCCGGTTGACCCGCGCCTCCTCGTCCATCGCGTGGTCCTGCAGCTCCAGAAAGTAGTTCTCGGCGCCAAACAAGTCCCGGTAGCGGCCCGCTACCCGCTCGGCATCGGCGGTCCGGCCCAGCAGTATGAACTGCGGTACCTCGCCCGCGACACAGGCCGTCGAGCAAATCAGCCCTTCATGGTAACGCTCCAGCAGTTCCCAGTCTATGCGCGGCTTGTAATAGAAGCCCTCGGTATACGACAGCGAGGACAGCGTGGTCAGGTTGCGGTATCCCTGTTCGTTCTTCGCCAGCAGTATCAGATGGTAGTACTTGTTGCCGCCTTCGGTGCCGGTCTTTTCCTTGCGCGTTGCGCCCGCAACGTAGAATTCGCAGCCAATGATGGGGTTGATGCCCGCCTTCCTGCATTCCTTGTAGAACTTCAGGGAGCCGAACATGTTGCCATGATCGGTCAGCGCAAGGCCCGGCATGCCGAATTCGACGGCGCGCCGTATCAGGCTGCCGACACTGACGGCGCCATCGAGCAATGAGTAATCACTGTGTACATGGAGGTGGACGAAGGACATGGACCCAGTATAAGCCGCGACGGCCGACGCGGTAAAGCATGGCGCGGGTGCAGGAACCGGCACCGATGGCGGTTCGGCGTCCAAATTCCGGTGGCGGGCGCTGGCATCGCAGGGTACTATGCAAGCCATGAGCGACCTTATGGGCAAACCGGCGGCGCTGCCGCCACGGGACGAAATGGAACAGGCCTTCTTCGGACGGGACTCCTCGTATGACGGATCGTTCTTCGCGGCCGTCACGACCACGGGCATCTTCTGCAAACCATCGTGTCCGGCGCGGAAACCGGAACGGTCCCACGTCATCTTCTATGCGACGGCACGGGAGGCGCTCTTCGCCGGCTTCAGGCCATGCAGGCGCTGCAAACCGCTCGAGCCCGCAGGACGCGCGCCACAGTGGCTGGATCGGGTGATGGCCCTGGCCGAAAGCCACGCGGACGAGCGTCTCGGCGATTCGGATCTCAGGGCGGCTGGCCTCGACCCGGTAGCGGTCCGGCGCTGGTGGAAGCGGGAGCACGGCATGACATTCCAGGCATTCTGCCGGGCGCGGAGGCTTGCCAGGGCCTTTGAATCGATACGCGCCGGCTCCAGTGTCGACGATGCAATACTCGATTCGGGCTGGCAGTCCTTTTCGGGCTTCAGGGAGGCGTTCGGCAACCTCTTCGGCTCGGCGCCTGGTGCCGCCAGGCCCGGCGCCCGGGTGGGTGCCATGGCTGGAGCGCAAGGCGGCGATTATGTACGGCTGGCCTGGATCGAAACCCCGTTGGGGCCGATGGTCGCGGGAGCGGACGCGCAGGCGCTACGCTTTCTGGAGTTCTCGGACCGCCGCGCGATGGAGGCCCAGATCGACGCGCTCCGGCGAACGAGCGGCCTGCCGATGGCGCCAGGCGACAACGAGGTGCTGGCCATGCTGCGGGGCGAGCTTGCCGAATACTTTGCGGGGACGAGGACCGTGTTCACGGTTCCGTGCAGTGAACCCGGCTCGGACTTCCAGCGCCGCGTCTGGAAGGCGCTGGTCGACATACCATACGGACAGACGCGCAGCTACGCCCAGATAGCGGAGGCACTCGGCACGCCAGGGGCCGCGAGAGCCGTCGGAGCCGCCAACGGCCTGAACCGGATAGCGATCGTCGTGCCGTGCCACCGGGTCGTCAACGCCGACGGCCAGCTTGGCGGCTACGGCGGCGGCCTCTGGAGGAAACAGGCCTTGCTGAGCCTGGAACAGGCTGCTATGGGGCCGCTCGGACAACGGCATGGAGCGGCGTAGGAATGGAAGCCAGTCCGAACGGCGTGCCATACAGGTCGCCCAGCGCCTCGCAGGTTATCATCTGCGCCGCCGGCCCCCGTGCCACAAGGCGGCCCGAGCGCATCAGCACGGCGTCGTCGGCGCATGCCAGGGCGAAGCCCAGATCGTGCGTGGAGAGCAGAACGCCGGCGCCGGAGTCAGCGATGCGCCTGACTATCGAGCCAATGGCCGCGATGTGCGCCGGATCGAGCATGTCGGTGGGCTCATCGAGTATGACCCAGGCTGCCTCCTGCACCAGCGCGCGCGCTATGCGTACCAGCTGCAGCTCACCGCCTGACAGCGCGGTGATGCGCCGTATCGCCTTGTCTCCCATGCCGACCGACTCGAGCGCATGCCGCGCCGCCTGCTTGTCCTTGTCAGACGGCACCGACAGGTATGGCAGATGCGGGGCTCGTCCGAACGCCACATACTCAAGGCAGCTGAACGAGAAGGCCAGGCGTTCGGTCTGTGGCAGGAAGGCCGCCTGCCCCGATCGGCGCACGGAGCCCGAGCCTGGCGCAAGCCATCCGGAACCGATGCCCAGAATCGTCGACTTGCCCGATCCGTTGGGGCCGAGCAGGGCCGTGACGGTCCCTGGCCGCAGGCTCAGGCTGAAGCCCAGCACCGCGTCATCGCTGGCACCCTTGTAGCGATATCCCACTTCGACGAATTCCATGGTCATCCCCGCTCGACCCGCAGCCGTTGTCCGGCAAGCAGCGCGAAGAAGGCGACGGTGCCCAGGAGCGACGTGGTCACGCCGAGCGGAAGCTCACCGGGGAAAAGGCCGCGCGACAGCGAATCACAGACGACGACGAATAGGGCCCCAAGAACCGCCGAGCCAGGAATGGTCGGTGAGCCATCGCCGCCGAACAGCAACCGTGCCAGATGCGGCACGATCAGGCCCACCCACGAAACGACGCCCGCGAGAGCCGTCACGGCGGCGACGCCGGCGGCGGCCGTGACCAGTATGATCCCCCGTTCCAGCCGCGGCCTGGCACCCAGCGATGTGGCCGTCGCCTCGTCGAGCGACAGCAGCGCCGTGCGCCATCGCATCGCCACCAATATGATGATGGAACCGAGCGCCGCTGGAGCCGCCATCGCGACGAGCCGCCACGATGCCCCGGACAGTCCACCCATCAGCCAATACGTAATTTCTGGCAGGTTCTTGAGCGGATCGGCGCCATACTTGATCAGCGCGACCAGTGCCGAGAAGAACGCGGACACCGCTATGCCCGACAGCAGGAGCCTGAGCACCGCGCCACCGAAACGTATGCGGCTGGCCATCGACACGGACAGGCCCAGAGCCAGCAGGGCACAGCCAAACGACGAGCCAAAGAGCGCGAGCGAGCCACCGCCAAGCACCATCGAAAGGGCGGCCCCGAATGACGCTCCTTGCGAGACGCCCAGGAAGCCGGCGTCGACGAGCGGATTTGCGAAGACAAACTGCATGGCCGCCCCGGACGCTCCGAGTGCGGCTCCGAGCATCAGGGCTCCCACGACCCTGGGCAGCCTGACCAGCAGCACGATCCTCATCGCCAGCTGATCAGAGGCAAGGCTCCGCGGATCGATGAAGCCGGGTCGGGGATAGCGGCCGAACAGCGCCGCAAACCCCGAGACGGCGAACAGGATGAGAACCGACCAGGCGACGGAGGCCCGTCTGCTCACTTGCCCGATCCGCCCATGCGCGGCAGCACCTGCGCGTTGAACGCGGCGTCGCTGAATCCATAGAACAGCGCGAAGAACCTTCGGGCCTCGGCCTCGGAAGCGTAGCCAGGAATCGAGCCGGGGAACAGGGCATCGGTCAGCCACAACAGGCCGAGCCCCCAGCGCGTATCGGGCTGGTCCCAGGACAGGAAATCCTGAGGAAAGCCGATGATGCGGGCGGTCTGGGTTGCCTTGAGTCCGGCGAACCGCGGATCCGACATCAGTCGAGACGCGACGGCGCTGGCCTTTTCCTTGTAGGATATGACTATGATGACGTCAGGATTCCAGGTTGCGATCTGTTCCGGTCCGACCTTGGCCCAGCCGGAACCTGGGTTGGCGCCCTTCCAGACCGCCGTGCCGCCGGCAAGTTCAACAAGTCGGGTCTGGATCCAGCTGTCGGGTGGCAGCTCGAACCCGTCGCCGCTTGCCTGCACGAGCAGCACCCGCGGCCGCACGGCGCCTGGCCTGCCCAAGGCGGCTTTGGCCGCGCGCCCGGTCGTATCGACGATGCCCTCGTAATACCCGACAAGCTCCCTGGCCCGATCGGGTGATCCGAAGAGCGAGCCAACGGTGGTTATGTCCGCATAGAAGTCCTCGGGAGACTCGAGCGACAGGTAGGCCGTCTTGATGCCAAGCGTCTGGAGCCCCGCACCCAGCCCCGGTCGCAGGCTCGACTTGAGTATCACCAGGTCGGGCCGGTGCGCGGCGTACACCTCGACCCCGGCCTGTCGGTCAAACGACGGCAGGGCCGAGAAGCCAGGATCGACGGTTGCAAGGAAGATGCCGAGCCCCTGGTCGGTGCCACCAACGGCCACAACCCGGGAGCGGGCGGCGGGGAACGCATAGACGACGTCGGCGACCATCGTTACGGCCTTGCCGCCCATCACGACGCGGCCAGGAGCCTGGGCCGCCGCCAGCGAAACGGCCGCGACCAGCGCGGCGAGCAGAAGCATGTGTCTGATCTTCATGACTCCATCCTAACACTCACTCAGTGACTATTCAAGGCCGCATAGCCCTCAGGCGTATCGACGTCGGCAAAGATGCCGTCATCATCGACCTGCACACTGGTCCACAAGAGCCCCAGCAGGTAGTCGCGCAGGCGCGAGTCGGGATCACGGCCCGCCAGTCCCGGCACGAAGGCGGATGGTATCCACACCGGGTGCCCGAGCCTGTCGCCTCGGGCCGCGAAGACGGCACAGGGCGATCCGGCCGCGGCTCGGCGATCGGCCTCCCGCGATTCGAGGGCAAAGGCGACGGCAGGCAGGCGCGGCATGTCGGCAGGCGCGACGAAGAAGCCGTCGTAGCCCGCAGCTATCCCGGACAGCGCTTCGACACCGGCTCGCACCGAACCGAGCATGCCGAGCTCCCAGGCCCCATTGACGACAACGGTTACATCAGGTGTGTCGGCGAAGGCCGCGACCAGCTCGTCGGCCCTGTAGCCGGCAACGACGACGGGGACCAGCCCCGCCGCACGTACCGTATCGACAACCACGCCGCACATGGTCGTGCCGCCCCACGGCAACATCGGCTTCCAGGCGCCCATCCGCGACGAGCGACCGGCGGCCGGAATGATGCAACAACGACGCATTCGTCCCTCCGGGTACAATAAACAGCCTTGTTTCGGTATACTATAGCATGGGCACCCGTTCGATGTGATGGAGTTCAGGAATACAGAGGAGTGATGCGGCGTGGCGACAACGCTTTCCGTCCTTGAGTCATACATGAGCCTTGAGGGCCTCAAGTACTCGATACACGACGATTACATTCGTACGAGCTTCGCGACCGATCTATATCGCGATGCCGATGGAGACGCCAGCGTCTTCATCATAGCCAGGCTCGACGAGGAAGGCGAATACTTCAAGCTGATGGCGCCCAATCTGTACCACTATCCACCAGACGGACCGAATACCGCTGAGGTGTTCAGGATACTGCTCGGCGTCTGCTGGAGATCGAAGCTGATCAAGTACGAATATGACGAGCGTGATGGCGAGATCAGGGCGATCATCGAATTTCCGCTCGAGGATGGCGTACTGACATCGAAGCAGTTCCTCAGATGCCTGAACGGTCTCGTCCAGATCATCGATGAATACCACGAGGCGATAGCAGCGGCCATAGCGGGCGGCCTGGCGTCGCTCGATGACGCGGAGAACACCGCAGACAATGTCCGCAGCGCGGACCAGATACTCAAGGCAGCCGGCGTCGACAAGGCGAGGCTGAATGCCGAAATGACCGGCGTCCTTCGATTCGAGGAGTGATCATGTCGCGATACGACAAGTATTCCGAAAGCGCGATCGGGGTCCTCGTGAAGACACAGGACATAGCCATGCGGGGGCCGGCCGGCGAGACCGGCCACCAGGACCTTGCCGAGGCACTGCTGCTGTCGGCGCTGCCCGACATCGTCGCCATAGCGAAGAGCAACAATGCCGTCGTCGACCATGAGCTAATCAAGGCCTTGAACGAACGCATCGAAGCGAGCGCCCCGCGCGACATCGAGGGGCCGGTCAAGATATCAGGCGAGTTCCGGAGCATACTGGACACGGCGGAAGAGCTCGCCGGTGATGCCAAGGTCGAGCCGGCACACCTGATCAGGGCCGCGTGGCCGACCATCAAGGCCGAACTCGCGCCGTTCTTCCGCTCCGAGTCGGCGCTCCAGCTTGTGCTGCCCGCAGAAGACATCGTGCTGCCCGACCTCGGCCTTCGATCGCGGCCGAGCGAGGCGGTCTCCGTGCTGTTGCGCTTTGGCGAGGAGCTGACGGCCCCCGACGCGGACTTCCAGATCTTCGGCAGGGACACGGAGCTCGACAACCTGACATCGGTGCTGCTCAAGTACTGGAAACCCAACCCCCTCATCATCGGTGAAAGCGGTGTCGGCAAGACCGCGCTGGTACAGGGTCTGGCGATGCGCATCAAGGCAGGCACCGTGCCGGAGCGGTTGCGATCCGTCAGGATATTCGACATCCACGTCTCGGAGCTGCTGGCGGGCACCAACCTGCATGGCGCCCTCGAGGACAACCTGAACATGCTGGTATCCGCGGCGGAGTCACTGCCAGACGCGTTCCTCTTCATAGACGAGATACACCAGGTGGTACCGGCGTTTGCCAACAACCCCATATCGGAAGTGCTGAAGCCGGCGCTGTCGTCGGGGCGCATCAGGTGCATCGGTGCCACGACGAGTACCGATTACACCAAGTACCTGGAGAAGGATACCGCGCTGTTGCGCCGGTTCCAGACGATGCTGGTCAAGGAGCCCGACGAGGCCGCCCTGGGCACGATCGTCGCGGGCATCGCGCCGCGTCTGGAAGCCCACTTTGGCATCGCCATACCGGAAGCTGTCAGGACACGCGCCATCGAAATGGCGCGCCGGTACCTGCCGATGAAGCGGTTCCCGGACAAGGCGCTCGACGTGCTCGACCGCGCGTCGGCCAAGGCTGTCTTCGCCGCCGAACGCGAGCTGACCGAATCGCGCCTGGTCGATGCCGTCCGTGACATCGGCAATGTCGTCGTCGAACCCGGCATGGATGAGGCGAGCGGCCTGTCCGGGCTGGAAGCCGCGATGTCACGCGACGTGATGCGCCAGGATGACGCGATACGGACCGTCGCCCAGGCTGTCCGCGTGGCCAGGATGCGCCTGGATCCGCGCCGCGACCGGCCAAGCGGCGCTTTCCTGCTGACCGGCCCGACCGGCGTCGGCAAGACCGCGCTCGCCGAGCATCTGGCGCGGGCGCTCTCCGGCCGTGATGACGCCCTGTTCCGCATCGACATGAGCGAGTTCTCCGACGCGCACACCGCGGCTCGCCTCCTCGGAGCGCCTCCGGGCTACATTGGCTATGATGACGCGCCGCTGCTATCCAAGGCGGTCGACGCCTGCGCCGGCGGTGTACTGCTGCTCGACGAGTTCGAGAAGGCACACGCGCAGGTACACCGGCTGTTCCTGCAGATTCTCGACGCTGGACGTGCCACCGACTCGACTGGCAGATCGCTGTCATTCTCCGCGCTGACGATAGTCGCGACCTGCAACGTCGGCGGCGATGCCGGACCTGCCGTCGGATTCGACGTGGAACACGCGCCGCTGCGCGATTCCGGCCGCGTGCCGATGGCCGCCCTCCGGCGGGCCTTTCCGATAGAGCTGCTCAACCGCTTCGACGCGATCGTACCATTCCGGGCGCTCGACCGCGATGACGCCCGCGCCATACTGTCTGGTGTCATCGTGCGTGATTCCAACGCCAACCTGCGCCGCGAATATGGGCTGGATCTGGATTTCTCGCCCGAGGCCATCGACACGATACTGGCCAGCGGCTACTCGCTGGAATTTGGCGTCAGGGATCTGCAGCGGGCCTACAGGCGCCTGGTTTCGGTCCCGCTCGCCTCGATCGTCGGCACGGCCCGAAAGGGCACCATCCGCGTCGAGGGCGACGGACTCGCGCTGACCTTCGGGGCGGCGAACGCTTGATTTCTTCGGCACCATGAACAAGACTGGAAAGGGACTTCAGTCCAGAAGGAGGTCGGCATGGCCAAGCATGTGATCGATGAAGTTGCGGGTTTCTATCGGATAATCGAACTGAAGGCCTTCAGGCGGACCGAAGGCGTGTCGTTCGATGTGATGCCCATGGAACTCCTGCCCCGCATCGACGGGATAGACCGCGTCGTACACAAGCGCTTCGCGCTGTCACCCGGTTCCGTGGGAGACATCGAGCGCCCTTGGTACATGCATCCGTACCAGGAGGACAACCTCCTGGTGCTGCACGGATCCAGAAGCGTCGATATCTTCACGATGAAGCACCATCGCGTCGAATCATTCGTCGTGGAGCCGGAGCGCATCATCCACAACGGCGAGGTCGTCTACGAGGGTCCCGCGATGCTCGTCTGGCCAACTGGCGTGTTCCACCGCATCACATCGGGCGAGGAAGGCTCCGCATCACTCAACTTCGCGGCCAGGCTGGAAGGGTTCGACATCAGAACCAATTTCAATGTCTACGACCTCGATGTCGAGCACGCCAAGTCGACGCTCCTGCGGGCGGGATACCTGGATCAGAACCCGAGCTGAGGTCAGCCGGGCAACGCCTTACATCGCTGACAGCAGGGCCCAGATGGCGGCGCCGAGCGCGCCAAGGGCGACAAGCCAAATCCACCACGGCAGCGGCGGCGCGGCCCGCTCGTGAGCGTGACACGATACATTCCATTGGTCGTTTTCCCGTCCTGGTGGCATGCTGTAACCGCAGACCGGACATCCCTGTGCGAATCTGGATACCGGACCCGAGTATCCGCATCGCGGGCACCTGACCGCAGAGAAGAGCCTGCCACACGCAGGACAGGCGCGCTCGTCACGCCCGACCTCGGCGCCACACTGTTCACAGAAGAAGCGGGGCGCCCGGGAGCGTTTCAGGCTGTTTCCTTTATGGCCGTGGCCGTGCCGGCATCGCCCTTGGCCGGCGTGCCTGCCTGCATCCCGGCGCCGGCTGGCGCACCCAGTGACGCATCCGTCTTCTTCGACTGAGCCGTGCCTTCGGTACCGGTTGCCTTGCCACCGGCTGGAGCCGCCGGATTCTTGCCGCGCGAATCGTTGACATAGAAGCCTGAGCCCTTGAAGATCACGCCTGACCCGCCAAAGATCAGCCGGCGGACATCCTTGCCGCACTCGGGGCACACGCGGATCGGGTCATCGGACATATTCTGCGTTCGTTCGAAGGTGTACCCACACGCTCTGCATTCATATTCATACGTCGGCATGAAAGAACCTCGTTGAAGCACTCGTAGTACTAGGATGCGCTCAATATACAGACAATGCCGCCTCGAGTAAAGACAGCTATCTGCTGGCGACGACAGCTATCTGCTGGCGAGACTGCCTAGATATTCCTCGATGAACTCCTTGGGTGTCAGCTCCTTGTCCAGGATGCGATGCACACCGCGGCATATCGGCATGTCGATATGCCGTTCATCGGCTATCCTGCGGACAAAACGGCTGGCCGGAGCGCCTTCGGGCAGGTATCCAAGCTCATTGATCCGGGCTATCAGATCAGCCGCATTCCTGAACGGGCCAAGCACGTTCTTCTCCACTATCTCGCGGCCAAAGCGCCTGTTGCGGCCATGGATCGACCGGCAGGTCACATCGAGGTCGCCGACCCCGGCAATCGAGGTGAAGGTCTCCGGATGGGTAGCGCCAAGCGCCTGGCCGAAGGCCTGTATCTCGTTGAGGCCGGCGGCCAGCAGCATCGATTCGGTATTGTCGCCGAAGTGATTGGAGTCCGCCTTGAGCGCGTCGAGCATGCCGAAGGCTATCGCGACGACATTCTTGACAGCGCCGCAGACCTGAACGCCGACGATATCGAGCGATGGAAAGACCAGCAGGCTTCGGCTCTGCAGCAGCTCCCTGACCCGGATGGCGTTGCGGCCGTTCGCGCTGGCGGCAGCCAGCCCGGTCATGATGCCGCGTGATACTTCCTCGGCATGACTCGGCCCCGACAGGTACACGAGGTTGCCACGATAGAACCCGGGCAGATAGTCCTCCAGGGTCTCGACTATCAGACGCGGGCCCCGATCGGTCTCTATGAAGCCCTTCGTCAGCACGGCGATGAGGGGTCGCCCCTCCATGATGTCAGGCGATGTAAGGATGCGCCTGACGGCGGACAGCAGATACGGCGACGGTACCGCGAGGAATATCGCTTCCATGCCATCGGCCGCCTCGAGCGGCTCGGCGCTGGCATGCAGGCGCTCGGGCAGGTCGATGCCCGGCAGGTAGGCCTCGTTGCGATGCGCCTGATCGATTGCCGTGGCCAGAGCCGGCTCGCGGGCCCAGAGTGTCACATCGTGCCCGCGCTCGGCGAGCGCCTTGGCGACGGCGGTTCCCCAGGCACCCGCTCCCAGTACGCCTATGCGTTTTCCCTTGTGTCTGAGCACGCCATGCAGCGCACCCAGCGCGGATCTGCCCTTCTCGTTTGTCATCGTGAGCCTATAGTAGCCTGCTCGGCGCGGGATCGGCAAGCTCGCCAGGGTACTGTCGTCGCCAGAGTACTGTCGTCGCCAGAGTACTGTCGTCGCCAGAGTACTGTCGTCGCCAGAGTACTGTCGTCGGCGCTTGCGGGCCGGCTTCGGCTCCGGTACACTCGTGGCTGGAGTTGCCGGTTGAATATCGAGTTTCATTACTACGCGATCCATGCGCTTGCCCTCGAAGCAGGCCTGGACGAACAGACGGCCTTCATCATTGCCAACTCATCACAGGAAGTGGATGCCTCGACGACGCCAATCGCCTATGAGACGCCAAACGGACGCGTCGATATAGCGCTCACCCAGAACTACGTGTTCTGGGATGAATCGGTGCGCAATGATGTGTACCTGCCGTTCCATTTCCTGCCAGGCGATGCCGATGCGGCAGCCGCCGCCCGTGCAGATGGCAGGCGATCGGTCTGGGCAGTTACGCCCAACTCGATTCTAGCAAAGGAATTGCTTACATCCGCATTCAAGGAGAAGGACCCCTACCTGATGGGCATAGCCCTCCACGCCTTTGCCGATACCTGGGCCCACCAGAATTTCTGCGGCATGCTTGACGACTGGAACTCCATGGGTGGCAGCTCGATGGCGGCGGGTCTCCCACCGGCTGGCCATCTGCAGGCGCTCTCCTCGCCCGACGAGCCCGACGCGGTGTGGACCGACGGACGGCTCCGGCCCGAACTGGCACTCATTCGCAATGCCGACAGGTTTGCGGCCGCCGCCGGCAAGGTATTCAGATACCTGCGCGTCTTCCTGGGCCGCCCCTTCCACGATGACGAACTGGTAACCGCATCGTTGCGCTCCATCTGGTGCAAGTCATCGAAGGACGAACGCATGGCCGACTACGTGATACGCTGGAATATGCGGCCCTACGAGCCGCGCCTGTGGCGACGTGAGGCCGGCGCACCGGCAGAATCTGCGCCATACGCGGGCATACACCACTACGACAAGCTGGCCTGGCTCAAGAGCCAGCTGGACAGTTCGATCGGTCGCGCCGCCCCAAGGCCGATACGCGCCGATTCGTCATTCTATGCAACGCACCTCTACCACTGGCATGAGGCGGCGCTCGAGCACCGCACGCGCGCAATCGCGGCGTTGAAAAGGAAAATTCCGTGAAACGAACCATCGCTGCGGCCTCCATCACAGCGCTCTTCAGCCTGTGGGGATGCGCCACGCTTGTCCAGGCACCGCCTGATGTAGAGGCGGAGCGGCTGCTGCCTGCCGGCGCGCTCGCGTATGTCAAACTCGACAAGGCGATCCTGAGTGCAGCCGTGGCCGATGGCATCGCCGGCATCACCAAGGGCGATGCCCAGAGTGCGCGCTCCATCATCGACAGGACCGAGGTGCTGACGCTCGCGCTGGTCCGCGCCCCAGGCTCGAAACAGGACGGCATGATAGCGATCGCGGAGGGCAGCTACCCCGAGGGCTCGGCCTCCTTCGCGCTGGCCACCAATGCGGCATGGCGACGCAGGGGTGCCTTGTGGGAACGCAAGGACGGTACGATGAATCTGGCATTCGTGACCGGAGGGCGCGCCATCGTCGGCACCGCTCCGATAGACCCGGTCATCGCCGCGGCCGCGCATCCCAATCCATACCCGATTCCTGCTCGATGGGCGGAGGCTTGGTCCGCACCCGTCGCCATCTTCGTGCCAGACCCCATGGGCCTCGTGGCCGCCCATGTACCGCTGGGCGATGGCGCCATTCCAATGCTCGCGATGGTCGTGTCCGCCCGCCCCATCCACGGCGGGCCCCGAGATGGAAAGTACGACACCACGATGCAGTTCCAGTTCGACTCGGACCGGGCGGCGCTCGTCTTCTCGCCGATATGCAGGATATTCCTGTTCGCCGCGGCCAACACGCTGTGGCCCGACAGCGCCGCGACTACCGTCGACGAAGCGGTATGGCGCACCAACGGCCCGGTGGTAACGGTCAGCGGCATGACGCTCCTGCCCGCATCGATAGCGGCCCTCGCCGGCGGCCTGTCACGGTGATTGAGCCACGAACTCCGCTATCGCATCGACGAGCACCGATGACACGCGGTAGCTCGGGTCACTGAAGGCGGCTCGGTTTTCCTCGACATCCTGTGAGACGTCCTTGAGCACGTGGTTCATGCGGGGCACGATGATCGACGTGGCACCAGGCCGTGCGGCCCCGAGCGCGATGAAGTCGGCGAGCGTCGCCTGCATGTCCATGTCACCCTGGACGAGGAGACACGGGCCATTCCACCGGGCAAGCTCGGTCTCGATATCACGCCTGAACGCCTCGATCAGGTATGGCTGGAAACTGGGCCTGAACGCCGCGGCATAGTAACCCGAGGGCGTCTCGACCTGGTGGCCGGCCAGCAGCGCGTCGATGATCGCGTCTCCTGCCGCGCGCTCGTCATCGGGCGCCTGTCGTACTGCCTTCCTGAACGCGTCGAGCGTGCCGTCCGCGGATGCGCAGGCGACGATGGTGCCGGCCACCCGCGTACCGGCCGCGACACATTCGTTGGCGGCGGCGACGGCGACCACGGCGCCATCGTTGAGGCCAAGGAGCCATACCCCGGAGTAGTGTCCGCTCGATGACAGCTCCTTGGCGGCCGCGGCCATGTCGTGGATCCAGGCCTCGATGCTCAGGTCCTGCTCGCGCTTGACAAGCCACGATGACGCGCCCGAACCCCGCTTGTCGTACCGGTATGTCGCCACGCCCCGCGCCCGCAGCTCCTCAGCCAGAAGCCGCAACGCGTCGTTCTTGCCTGGCACGTTGTAGTTGTTGCCATCGCGATCGGCGGCGCCGAGTCCCGCATGCAGTATGACAAGGGGCGGCCTGGCCGGCGCCGTGGCGCCACCGGCCGGTTCGAGCAGTGTCCCTTCCAGCCTCGCCCCATCGGGAGCCGTTACGGCACGGGCCGTAGCCGCGTCGGGCTGCGTTGCTGAACGCACCAGGGAGAAGGTACCGCCGGGAGCATCGGGACCGTCACCCTGCCGGAACGAGCCATCCACGCGTCCACTCACCAGGGCACCGGAAAGCACCATCATGCCGCCGCCGAAGGCGAAGGACAGCTCCAACGAGTCGGCCGACAGGCGCGCAGCCGCCGATGGATATCCGTACAGCTGGGCCCCGGGCAGGTCAAGCAGTGCGCCGGCATCGACGATGCGTACAGAAAACGGCATCTGCCCCTGGGCAAGCTCCAGCTGCCCATCCCATCGCCCCGCCCAGCCGGAGGCGACTGTCGGCGCCTGGCCGAACGCAGCCAGGCCTGTCGTGGCCAGCATCGCGAATACACACATGGTTCGTCTCATGGTCGCGGAGTATAGCAGATGCGCCTGGGCCGGCAACAGCCGCTAGCGGTACCCTGCCGCAACGGCGAGCATCAGCAGGGCCATCGTCAGCACGAAGGTGGCGGTCTGCAGCAACCAGGTCTTCCTGAACCACTGCCCCCATGACATGCCGGCCAGGCCGAGCGATATCAGGAGCACCGCATTGGTCGGGTACAGCATGTTCGAGAAGCCATCACCGAAGGCAAAGGCCTGCACCGCTATCTGTCTGGATATGCCCGATAGATCGGCCAGCGGTGACAGTATCGGTATCAAGAGGAAGGCCTTCGCGCTCGCGCTGCCAATGAAAAAATTCATGCCAAGGACGACCAGGTACATCAGGCCCGCCGCGCCATACCGCGAAGTGCCGGCGAGCAGCCGGCTCGCGCCGTACAGAACCGTATCCATGATGCCGCCCGAAACGACGATGCGTTTGACGCTCAGCGCCATCAGTATCAGGAGTCCTGCCGGCAGTACGCCCAGCGCGCCATCGACAAAGGATTTGGCGGCCGCGGCCGGCCTGATGCCGGCCGACAGCCCGGCGCCCGCTCCGATGATCAGGAAGCCCAGGGCTATGACCGGAAGCACGAGGTCGGAACCGATGCGCGTAATCGACGAGAAGGCGACGACCAGCGCAAGGACGGCGCTCGACCACCCAAAGAACCTGACGCCCGCTCCCAGCCGCGGCGCCACCATCGCGCCGGGCTCCGGCTCGCCGGACATGACATCGCCATGAGCCGCGCCGAGCAGGCCTTTGGCACGTTCAATCGACCGCACATGGGCGATCATGAATCCAAGGTACAGCGCATAGACGCACAGGAAGACCAGCACCCGGAACAGCGAACCGCTGAGCACCGGAATGCCAGCCAGCCGTTGCGCGGTGCCGATGCTGAATGGATTGGCTATGGCGGCCGAGAAGCCGAATCCTACGGCCAGAATACTCATGCCAAGGCCGGTAAAGACATCCCAGCCAAACGACAAGGACAGTCCTATCGCCAGCGGCACGAGGGGCACGACCTCCTCGAAGACGCCCATGAAGCTGCCAATCGCCATGAAGAAGAGGCACAGTATCGCGAGCATGCCGATGCGCCGCGCCTGGAACCGTCTGGCAAGCAGCCGCACACTCTCCTTCAGGACCCCCGCCTCGCGCAGCAGGGCAAACGCGCCGCCGACGACCGCTATGAATACGATGATGACGATGGCCAGGGCGGCATCCTCGCTGGCCAGCACCTCGACGGGGGCGGTCAGCCAGCGCCAGACCGGATAGTCGGGCCGGGGCGCGGGACGATAGCTGTCGGGAACGACCATCGATGAGCCATCCGCGGCGACCAGACGCTGGTACGAACCTCCTGGCACCACGAGTGTCAGGATGCCGGCGGCCACCATCAGGGTCGCGAGCACCACGAGCGAGGCGACAAATGATCTGATCGTCATAGCGCCCGCCGTCGAAGCGGTCCGGGCACCAGGCGCGTCATCGGATTTCTGCATGGGATATCCTCCGGAGCCAGCATACGACATCGTTTTCGTGCCCGCAAGCAGATGAATTGGTCTGATTCGCCCTTTACTGACCGATCGCTCCGGGTTGATACTCGAAGCAACACGCACTACAAACACATCCGGAGGATTCCGCATGATCACACCATTCCTGCTCCTCGTCGCCTTCATGGTCCTCGTTCTGGCCGTCATGATCATACGCGCGATGCTGACACCCAGGGTCGGGCCGCCCGGTTCGCTCGATCAGTCGCGGCTGGAGGGCTACGCCGGCGTCGAACAGAAGCTGTCAGCGCTCGTCAGGATGCCGACGGTCTCCAGGTTCGATGCCTCCGAGGAGGATGGATCGGCGTTCGAGCACCTGATCGAGACCGTGCCTGACCTGTTCCCGCTGGTACGTGACCGGCTGCTGCGTGTCGAAGCAGGCGACCGCGCCCTGGTCTACGAGTGGCCGGGCAGCGATCCGTCTGTGGCTCCGGTCATACTGACTGCCCATTTCGATGTGGTGCCGGCAGGAGACGAGGCCCTCTGGCACCGGCCGCCCTTCTCGGGCGATATCGCGGATGGCTATGTGCATGGACGTGGCACCCAGGACGTCAAGATCATGATGGTGTGCGCGCTGGAGGCCGCCGAACGTCTCTTGAAGTCCGGCTATGTGCCCAAGCGTACCATCTGGTTCGCATTCGGCGGTGACGAGGAGATCGGCGGCGAACGCGGAGCCGCGTCGATAGCCGCGATGCTCAAGGCGCGAGGCGTACGCGCATCATTCCTGCTCGATGAAGGCGGGTTCGTCTCACAGGGCATGCTCTCGTTCGCCGACAGGCCGCTGGCCCTGGTCGGCGTCGCGGAGAAGGGCTATGTCGATGTGGCGATCACCGCGAGCGGCGCCGGAGGACACGCGTCGATGCCACCGCGGCACACCGCCGCCGGCCTCGTGTCCAGGGCGGTGGCGCTCTGCGAGGCCCGCCCCTTCCCCGCCAGGATCACCGCGACGCTGGCCAGGTTCCTCAACAACCTCTCGCCCTACACGCCGTTCGCCTACCGGCTGCTCTTCAGGAATCTGGGTCTGACCGCGCCGCTGGTCAAGGCGGCCTTCTCGATGTCACCGACAACCAATGCGCTCATCAGGACATCGCAGGCGGCGACGATGCTGTCCGGCTCCGACAAGGAGAATGTGCTGCCGGAGAAGTCACGCGCCATCATCAATGTGCGCGTGCTGCCCGGCGACTCGGTTGCCGCGGCCGTGGCCAGGCTCGACACGATCGCGGCCAGGGCCGGAGCCAAGGCCGGCTACGCCCATGTTGGCCATGCGGTCGAGCCATTGCCGGAGGCGCCGGTCGACCACGAGGGCTATCGCGCCATCGATTCGTGCATCCACGAGGTATTCCCGGAGGCCGGTGTCGTACCGTTCATGTTCACCGCCGGCACCGATACCAAGCACTACATCGATGTCGCCGAGGCGCTGTACCGCTTCGAGCCCGTCACGCAGGCGCCGGCCGACCTGGCCTGCATCCATGCCGCCAACGAGCGCATCTCGGTTGACAATGTCAGGCGCTGCTGCATGTTCTACGAGACGCTGCTGCGCCGACTCTGACCGGATGGCGAGGCCGGATCGCTACCGGCCAATCTCCAACGTGGCGGGAAAGGATATGTCCTCGGGACGTTCCGAGTACCGAAGGAAGAACGAGAAACGCTCGGCGAAGACCGCAAGGAATCGGCATGGTTCGGTCACCTCGGCTGGCAGCGAGGCGACCAGCGAGTATCCGGAGCCGGCCAGGAGCCACAGCGTCGCGCCGCCGCCGGCCGCCTGCGCCGTAAATGCGCGGTATTCGGCCGGCAGTCCCGGACACGAGGCCGCCGACCATGGCGGCGCGACGAGCAGCGCGACACGGGTATGCCAGACGGCAATGGTATCCGGATTCCCAACCGCGGCAGGTGCTGCCCGCTGGTACAGGTAGACCCCCGAAAGGGCTGGGAAGGCGTTGCGGCCAAAACCGGGCACACCACTGGTGCGCCTGGTTCCCTGCACCAGCACGGCGCGCCCCGCCTGCAGGGTCGCAGGCGGACTCGCCGGCGGGGTCGCCAAAGGCGGCGACACTGGCGGTGCCGGCGGAGTCGCCAGGGGCCGTGGCGGAGCGTCGCGGCCGCATGCGGCCAGACCGAGGACACCACACATCACCAGCGCAACCGCCCGCCTCATCATTCCACCGTCACGCTTTTTGCCAGGTTGCGCGGCTGATCGATGTCGCAGCCTCGTTCCAGGGCACAGAAATAGGATAGCAGCTGCAGGGGCGGTACCATCACGAAGGGCTGGAAGGCGGAACCGACCCGCGGCACCGGTATGTATTCGTCAGCGATACCGGCCACCAGGTCGTCGTCCTCCTGGGCCAGCGCAATGATGGGCCCACCGCGTGCCTTGATCTCCTTCATGTTCGATATGGTCTTCTCGCGCAGGTGGTCATTCGGCACGAGGAACACGCTCGGCGTGTCCGGACTGACCAGGGCTATCGGCCCATGCTTGATCTCGCCGGCCGCGTAGCCCTCGGCATGGATGTACGAAATTTCCTTCAGCTTCAGCGCCCCCTCGAGCGCTATCGGGTACAGGAGCCCACGGCCCAGAAACAGGAAATCGCGGTGATGGGCGTAACGCCTGGCTATCGACTGTATGGAATCGCGCAACGCCAGCGCTCTTCGTATCGCCTCGGGAACCGCCCTGAGCTGTCCCAGAAACACCTCGCCATCGCGGTGTGACATGTCATGCAGCCGGGCCAGCGACAGGGTCAGCAGGTACAGCGCCGCCAGCTGGCTCGTGAAGGCCTTGGTCGAGGCGACGGCAATCTCCGGCCCTGAGTGCACATAGATGCCACCATCGCTCTCCCGCGCTATGGTAGAGCCGACCACATTGCACACGCCGAGCACCGAACCACCGCGGCGCTGTATCTCCCGCATCGCGTACAGCGTATCGGCCGTCTCGCCAGATTGCGATATGGCCAGGTACAGCGTGTTCGGCTCGACGACCGGGTTGCGGTACCGCAGCTCGCTGGCCAGTTCCGCCTGCGCCGGCAGGCGCGCCACCGATTCGAGCAACTGGCAGCCGACAAGCCCGGCATGCCAGCTGGTGCCCGCCGCTATCACGCGCAGGCGCTCGATGGCATGCAGCTCCTTCTTGGACAGATTAAGGCCGCCGAGCTTGGCCGAACCGTACTCGAAGTCCATGCGCCCAGACAGCGCGCGTTCCACCGACTCAGGCTGTTCGAATATCTCCTTCTCCATGTACGAGGAGAAGCCTTCCTTCTCTATCGCATCGAGCTTCCAGGTGATCTGGTCGAGTGTCGGATCTACCGGATTGTCGTCGCGGTCGCTGATCCGGAACTGAGACGGGCTCATCGACAGAACATCGCCGTCGTTCAGATAGACGACCGTCGAGGTGTGCGCGAGCAGCGCCGTCACATCGCTGGCCAGCAGCATCTCGCCATCGCCGACGCCCACGACCAGCGGGCTGCCGTTGCGAGCGCCGACGATGCGTCCCGGTTCGTCGGCATGGACGGCCGCTATGCCGTACGTGCCTTTCAGGTGCCGCAGCGCGGCCTTCAATGCGGTCTCGAGATCGCCGCCATAGTGGTAGGCAACAAGGTGGGCGATAACCTCGCTGTCGGTGTCGCTCGTGAAGACGGCACCGTCGGCCTGGAGCATCTCCTTGAGCGCCGCGTAGTTCTCTATGATGCCGTTGTGGACGATCGCAACCTTGCCCGACGAGTCGACATGGGGATGGGCGTTCGCGTCCGTGACGCCGCCATGGGTGGCCCACCGGGTATGGCCAATGCCACACGTCCCCGGCATGTCCTTGGGCACCGCCTGCCTGAGCTCGGCGATCTTGCCCTTCTTCTTGATGATGACGATGGGCGCGTGCCCATTGCCGCTCTGGCCATCGCTCTGCACGGCTATGCCTGCCGAGTCATAGCCGCGGTACTCGAGGCGCTTCAGGCCGTCCACCAGAATCCTGGAGGCTTGCCTGGGCCCCGTGTAGCCTACGATTCCACACACGGGTAGTTCCTTTCCGGCCGCGTTCCCGCCACGCCCGCTCCACCTTGACCTGCTGGCCACGCGGAACGACGTCGGAAGACGGCACCGGCGCGGGTCCTTTCAGTACAGGACGCGCGCTCGATATGAGGCTAGCGCCGTCTGGCCTGTCAGTCAACTGCCCTTGACCTCTGGCATCGAATGCTGGTACGACAGGCGCATGCTTGCCGAGTACGCTCTGGACACCCCCTTTCCCGGCGCACGCTGCTACCATGCGCGCCAGGTCTCCAGTACGATGGACGAGGCGCGGCTGCTGTCACAGAAGTCGCCGCGCGGGCTCGTACACGCCGACGAGCAGAGCGCAGGGCGCGGCAGGCTTCCTGGCAGAGTCTGGCAGGGCGATCCGGGGGCAAGCCTGCTCGTCACGCTGTGGTTCCCCGCAGGCGAGTTCGGAACGGCGCCGCTGCCGCTCATCGCCGGCATCGCGCTGGTGCGCGCCTGCTGGTCATGGGCCGCCACGGCGGGCGTCCACTTCGGAGCGGAGCCGCTCCTCAAGTGGCCCAATGACGTCGTGTGCGGTCCAGCCAAACTCGCGGGAATTCTGTGCGAATCACATGGCGACACGATCTATGCGGGCATCGGCCTCAACTGCGGCCAGACCGCCTTCCCGCCGGGTTTCAGGACCGAGCCCACATCGATACGGCTGCAGACCGGCACGGCACCGCAACCGTCGGCCTTGCTCCTGCCCCTGCTCGAGGCACTGTTCTCCCTCCGGGGAGCCGCGGCGGGCTGGGAGACCATCTACACATCCATGCTGGCCTGGGCAGGCAAACCGGTGACATTCCGTCCAGGCATCGACGACGCTCCGGTAGCCGGGACGCTCGTCGGCGTCAACCATGATGGCTCGGTCGTCATCGAGACCACCGCCGGTACCGTCGCCTTCGCCTCCGGAGAACTCTCCCTTCGTTATTGACGAGGGGGCCTGGACATAGTAAGGTTTGGCAGTATGCCCACGAACAAAGACCCGCATGCGCAAAGCAGCAGACCGCGCACAAACGACACATCGGAGCCCGGCTTCCTGCAAAGAATCCTGGGAATCTTTGGCATGGGCGACCCCGAGGCCGACAAGAAGCGGCTGATCAAGAATCTCGGCAAGGACCTCGCGCACTCCCGCTACCATTTCTACAAGCCCAAGACGTCGGAGGCCCTACCAGGTCTCGCGCGCTTCTTCTACGAGACATACAAGGTCATTGCCCCGGCCCAGGTCATGTTGAGCAATGCCTCGCAGAGCGGCGTCCTCAAGTCATTCGTCATAGAGACATTCCTGTCGGCGGAACAGAAACAGCACGCCGCCTGCCTGACCGATGAGTACATCAAGGAAAAGGCCAAGACCCTGTCGATCAAGGACCTGCAGGAACATATCAAGCAATCCATGCTCGCCTTCTTCTCGGCATTCGACGCCGAGAAGACGATGCAGATAGACAATGCCTACTCGACGCTGCTCTCGTTCATCAACTTCATCAATTTTGACTTCTTCTTTCTTCTGAAGAAATTCGATTCCAACATCACCGAACGCACCTTTACCTATACCCCCAAATTCGACTCGTTGTCGGGCGACTACATCGCCGATGACATCCATGACTTCCTCGAGGTATTTGCCCCGCTGGATCTGGAGGCCGACTGGAAGCGCATATTCGAGGCGCTGAAAGAATACCGCAACATGGATGTGATCCAGGTCGAGTCCTGGACGAAGCTGGCCGTCGCGCTCAAGAATGTCCGTGATTCAGGAGTCCTCGAGCAGCTCGTCATGCATGTCAAGCGTGATCCGTTCCTGACGGTCACCCCGCGCGTGACTGGTGAACGCATCGTCGAGACATTCATCGACAAGATGAAGAACCAGACGACAATGAGCCTGCAGAAGATTGCCCAGGAGCGCCGCAACTCGAAGATCGATGACCTGGCCAAGACCGTGTTCGGCACCTCGATCGTGCTGCGGCTCAAGAATTATACCGACAAGGCCAACCTGGTCTTTGCCAAGAAGATGCTCGGCGGCTATACCCAGACCCAGCCGCTCAACTATCTCAAGGCCTACCTGATTGACTACTTCAAGAAGGACATACGGGAGCTCGTGGATCTTCTCCTGATTCGCGGCCAGTGGTCGACCAACATCCAGTCTCAACAGCTGTCAGACGGGTACCATGGTCTGCTCGAGGTATCGGAACAGATCATCCAGTTCGACGACTCGCTCGCCGATGACGGCGAAATAGGCTCCCGCATGCGCAACGCCCTGATGCGCGCCGATCGCGAGAAGGAATACGTCAAGTTCGTGCGCCAGCTGCTCAAGGACATCAACGACAAGGCGCTCGCCCTGGTCAACAGCTCGGCACTCAGCCTGATTACCGTGGGCAGGCTGCTCAAGGCGCTCATCGATGACCTGGCCAAGCCGCACCATGAACTGATGCTCAACTGGAAGGAAATAGAAAACGCCTCTACCATCCCCCTCCGCGAGGCGATGACCGAGGCGTACAAGAAGATCTACTACATGGTCCAGCTGCTGCAGTTCTACGCCAAGGAGACGAAGGAAGGCTGACGCATTCCTATATCCTGAAACGCTCCACCCGCGACACCAGCCTGTCGGGCACCCGGCACCGCACGATCGTGTTCTCGCCATCGTGATCTTCGCTCACCACGGTCGCCTCGCGGTACAAGAGCGGCACCAGCGCATACTCCACCGACGGAATGCTCAGCGTCATCTCGGCCTCATCGGCCGTCAGCGCGGCCTCTATCGCCGCCTTGAGCTTCGGCAGCCCCTCGCCAGTTTTCGCCGACACGAAGATCGCCCCCTGGTGCCGCACCGACACGAATTCGAGCGGCGTCCGGTCCGGCATCCTGTCTATCTTGTTGTAGACCAGTATTGACTTCGATGTATCAGCGCCAATCTCCGCGAGCACCTTCCGCGTCGTCTCGTATTGGATGTCGCATTCCGGGTCCGAGGCATCGACGACATGCACCAGCAGGTCGGCATCGGCCGCTTCCTCGAGTGTCGCCTTGAATGCCTCAACAAGGCCATGCGGCAGGTTCCGCACGAATCCGACCGTATCGGTGACCAGCACCGAACCGGATCCCGTATCGAGCCGCCGCGTCGTCGGGTCGAGCGTCGCGAAGAGCTTGTCTTCGGCAAGCACATCGGCACTCGTCGCCAGCGTGTTCAGCAGTGACGACTTGCCGGCGTTGGTATAACCGACGATGGCGGCCCGTTTCAGTGACAGGCGCTCGCGCCGCTTGCGCTGCGTGGCGCGGCTCTTGCGGACCAGCTCCAGCTCGTCTTCGATGTCGGCAATGCGCTTGGCTATCTGCCGCCTGTCCAGCTCGATCTTCTGTTCGCCCGAGCCCTTGGTACCGTAGCGTCCACCACGCTGCCGGTGCAGGTCTCCGTATGAATGCGCCAGTCTGGGCAGGGAATAGCGCAGCCGCGCCAGCTCGACCTGCAGGGTCGCCTCGCGCGTGCGTGCGCGGCTGCCGAATATGTCTATGATCAATTCCGAACGATCATAGACCTGCAGCCCTGATGCCTCTTCCCAGTTGCGCTGCTGGACCGGGCTCAACATCTTGTCGAATATGATTGAATCGGCGCCTTCCGCCTTCGCGGCGGCTATGATCTCCTCGACCTTGCCCGAACCGACGAGCGTGGCCGCGCTTCTGGTCCGCAGACCCACCATCACCGTACCGGCCGTCTCGATGCCAAGCGTCGATGTCAGACCGGACAGCTCCCGGAGGAGACTCTCGGCCTCGACGATGCGAACCTCTTCGTCACGCACACCGACGAGGTAGGCCCGTTCCGGACGGGCGGCCGTTTCATGCAATGCTGTCACGGGCTACATACTACTACTGCCGCCCCACCCGGGTCGAGGGCCAGTATCGATATACAGAAGTATCGGCTCGGCTTGTTCGATCGGATTGCTGATGCTATTATGGCAGCAGTCCGACAGGAGGCTTGCATGGCCGTTTCCATACATGACATTGGCAAGGCGGTGCTCGATACGCAGTACGCCGTCCGTGGCCCGCTCGTAGCCAGAGCCCAGGAGCTCGAGAAGGCCGGGCGCAACATCATCTACTGCAACATCGGCAATCCACAGGCACTCGGCCAGGCGCCGCTCTCGTGGACGCGACAGCTGCTGGCGCTGTGCGAGTATCCAGGACTCGCCGACAAGGCGCCCGGCGCCTTTCCGGCCGAGGCCATCGAGGCGGCGCGCGCCCTGCTGACCGGCTCGAAGAACGGGCTTGGAGCCTATTCTGAGAGCAAGGGACTCAAGTACATCCGCGACGCGGTGGCCGCCTTCATAACACGGCGCGATGGCATCAAGGCCGACCCTGAATCGATATACCTGACCGATGGCGCATCCAAGGGCGTTCAGGCGGCGCTGCGGCTCCTGATCGCCGAGCCATCGGACGGCATCATGATACCGATTCCACAGTACCCGCTGTATTCGGCCACCATCACGATGTACCAGGGACACCAGGTCGGATACTACCTTGACGAGGACCATGACTGGGCGCTATCGCGCGACCTGCTGGAAGACTCGTTCAGGAAGGCGACCACGGCTGGCATCAGGCCCAAGGGCATCGTCGTCATCAATCCGGGCAACCCGACCGGATCTGTGCTGCAGCCTGACAACGTGAAGATGGTCATACGGTTTGCCAAGGAACATGGGCTGACCATTCTGGCCGACGAGGTCTACCAGGACAACATCTACCGCGACGGCGAGCGCTTCGAGTCGTTTGCCAAGGCGATGGCCGAGCTCGGCGAGCACGACGTGTCACTGTTCAGCTTTCATTCCACCAGCAAGGGCTACCTCGGCGAATGCGGCCAGCGCGGCGGCTACATGGAAGTACGCAATGTCTCCGGCGAGGTGATGGCACAGATTCTGAAGATGCAGTCGGTCAGCCTCTGCGCCAACCTTCCTGGCCAGGTCGTGCTGTACAGTCTGGTCGCGCCGCCGCCCGAAGGCAGCCCGAGCCGCGCCGTTCACGACCAGGAGAAGCAGGCCATACTCGGCGAGCTCAAGTCGAGGGCACGGTCGCTCGCGGCGGGCCTCAACGCGATACCTGGATTCAGATGCAATGAGGTCGCGGGCGCGATGTACGCCTTTCCGCGGTTCGAACTGCCCGTGGGCAGGACCGACGAAGAGTGGTGCATGGCACTGCTCGAGGCGACCGGCATCTGTGTCGTACCGGGATTGGGCTTTGGCCAGCTTCCGGGCACCGCCCATTTCCGTACCACCATACTGCCGCCCCGCGATCAGCTCGACCGGGTGGTCAAGGCGATAGCCACGTTCAGCGCCAGCTACCGCTGACAAGGAGACACGATCATGGAATGGAAAGCCAGCCACATACTCGTCAAGGACCGGGCACTCGCCCAGGAACTCGTACGCAAGGCCAAACAGGGCGCCGACTTCGGGTCCCTTGCCCGCGAGTTCTCCACCTGCCCATCCAGGTCGGCGGGCGGCGATCTGGGCTGGTTTGGCCCCGGCAAGATGGTCGCCTCCTTCGAGAGCGCCTGCAAGAGCCTCGGCGTCGGCTCGATATCCGATGTGGTGTCTACCCAGTTCGGCTATCACGTCATCAAGGTAACCGGTAAACGCGACTGACTGCAGAGCAGTGATCACTGACCGCTGACAACTCAATCTACGGAGGAACGCATGGAAGACCGGTGGTTTGCGAGCGACAACAACGCGGCGGCGCACCCGAGAATCATGGAGGCGCTCGTGCGCGCCAACGCAGGCCATGCCGTCGGTTACGGTGATGATCCCTTGACCGCCAAGGCGGAAGCGGCGGTCGCCGGCCTCTTCGGACCAGGAGCAACGGTGCGATTCGTTCTGAATGGCACCGGCGCCAATGTCTATGCGCTGGGCTGCTTCGCTGGCCAGGGCGACGCGATATTCTGCTCGGACTGCGCCCACATACTGGTCGACGAGACCGGCGCTCCGACCGCGATCACCGGCGCCCAGCTCGTCGCCGTAGAGACGAGAGACGGCAAGATCGCAGCGCCGGGCCTGGCACTGATGATCGAGCACTACGACGACATGCACAAGGCGCGCCCCGCCGCGCTCTCCATCAGCCAGCCAACCGAGGTCGGCACGGTCTATACGGAGGATGAACTGACCGAGCTGTGCCGCATCGCGCATGGCGCCGGGATGGCCGTGCACATCGACGGCGCCCGGCTTTCGAACGCGGCGGTATCACTGGGCGTCGGTCCGGCCGCCGCCGCCGGCTACAAGGCCACGACGGGTTCCATACCGGAAGGCTCCGACGTTGTCTGCTTTGGCGGCACCAAGAATGGCCTGATGTTCGGAGAGGCCGTGATCTTTGCCCCGCGATCGGACGGCAGCCTGCCGGACACCGCACGGCTCAGGAAGACACGCCTGCAGCTGGCCAGCAAGATGCGCTTCATAGCCGCGCAGTTCGAGGAGTACGTCAGGGACGGGCTCTGGAAGGAATGCGCCACCGCTGCCAACAACCAGGCCAGGCGGCTGGCGGGCGCACTCGGCGACCGCGGCCTCAGGCTGGAATATCCGGCCCAGACCAACGGCATATTCATCAAACTGCCGCAGGCGGTCATCGAGGAGCTGCGCGCCAAGCGCTTCTTCTACGACTGGGAAGGCGGGGCGGTCCGCTGGATGGCCAGCTGGGATACCACCAACGACGACATAGATGGATTACTGGCGGACCTCGATGCCGCGCTGGCTGGCGACAAGACTGCCCAGCCGGACAGGGGCGTCATCGTCGACCCGCACGAAGAAGCCGATATCATCGCCAGGGGCCGGGACATGCTCAGGTCGAACTGGGACCGGCTCAATCTGGAAGGCACACCGCAATCGCGCGGCATGCCGGCGCCGGCGTTTGTACAGCCTGTTCCCGCCGACGCGATCCGCGTGAAGCTTCCTGACCCCGTTGCTACCGGGCTGGGCGAGAAGAGCTTCCGCGATGTGACCGCCGGCCGGCGCTCGAGGCGCAAGTACCTGGCGGAGCCACTATCACTCGAAGAGCTGTCGTTCCTGTTGTGGGCCAGCGCCGGTGTCAAGCTGGTCAAGAAGAGCAACGCCTTCAGGACCGTACCGAGCGGCGGCTGCCGCCATCCCTTCGACACCATCATCTATGCCCGCAGGGTTTCGGGACTGCAGCCGGGGCTGTACCGATTCCTGGCGGTGGAACACGAACTGGCGTTGCTCCGGCCCGCCGGCGTCATAGCAGGAGCCGACCAGACCATGAACGGCTGGCTCGACCTTGATGCACAGATGGACGCGGGGCTCGCGGAGCAACTGTGGAACTGCGCGGCGATGTTCATCTGGACGGTTGTGCCCTACCGTACCGAGTGGCGCTATACCATAGCCGCCGCCAAGACGATACTGCTCGATGCCGGCCACGTCTGCCAGGCGCTGTATGGCGCCTGCGAGGCACTGTCGCTCGGCACCTGCGCACAGGCGGCCTATGACCAGCGCAGACTCGATGCCGCCCTCGGCCTCGACGGCACGGATGAGTTCGCCGTCTATGCCGCTCCGGTCGGTCGGGTATAGCGCGGCATGAAGAGCGGGGCCCGCCTCATCATCGCCATGCTCGTCATGGCAGTCCAGGCGGGCGTGCCCGCATGGTCCCAGCATATTGATTCGCTGCTGCTCGCCTCGACTCCAATCATCTATGGCGAGGACGGGTTCCGCCAGCGGATACTTGCCAGGACCGGCGGTCAGCGCGAACCGGTGGGACTCGTGCTGTCGGGCGGTTCGGCCCGGGCGTTTGCCCATATCGGCGTACTCAGGCGGCTGGAGGAGGCAGGCATCGTGCCCGACTTCATCGTAGCCAACTCGATGGGCTCCATCATCGGACTCCTGTATGCCGCCGGATTGTCTCCCGACCAGCTGTACGAGCTCGTGTCGCGCACCGAGCTGAACGCGCTCTTCTCGCCGGTCTTTCCGATGAGCGGTGGCATTCTCGATCCGCGCCGCTTCAGCGACCTGATCCGCCTGTACCTGGGCGACCTCCGGCTCGAGGATCTGCCCATACCGATACTGGTGGCCTGCGAGGACCTCAAGAGCAAGCGACAGGTCCTGCTCGCCGAGGGGGACTTTCTTGCCGTGATGGAGGCCGGATACGCCCTGCCGGTCTTCTTTCCGCCCGTGCCCTACGCCGACCACCTGCTGATCGACGGTGGAATAACGAATCTCGTGCCGCTCGGTCTGGCGATGCGCTACTCCGACCAGGTCATCGTCTCCAGTACCTTCTATGATGCCCGGGGCCTGAACCTGCGCAATCCGCTCGTCGTACTCAACACCGCCATAGACATCGGGAAGCGCAGGGCCGGTGTTGCCGACCTGCTGCAGTATCCGCAGGCGATATGGATTCGATGCGATGTCGAGTCGTTCTCGTTCATGTCATTCGACAGGCTCGACGAACTGGCCGAACGGGGCTACTCATCCGCCGACGGCGCATCGGCTCGACTTGCGAGCCTGCATGCCGGTGGAATCGACCAGGGCCTTCGCACCACCAGGGCCACGTATGGCGAGGCCATCGTCAGGTCGAGCTCGATTTGGGCGCCGTTCGGGCATGCCCCGTCGAAGCGGGCGGCGCTGGCTATAACGGCAAGTGTCGATTCTACCGCCTACCCCGGAGACCCATACTACCTCAAGGACAGCATCTTCGGCGGCGCGGGCCTGGGGTTCCGCTACAAGTCGCTCGAGCTCGGCGCCGACGCCGGGGCCGACTGGTCGGCGTACTCGGACGGAGCGGTGGTGCCGGCCCTGAAGGTATCGGCTCAGCTCGACATCGTGCCATGGCTGCGACTGTCGGCCCGTGCCGACGCCGATTGGTCGGATGACCTGGACGGGAGCCTGCCCTTTTTCTACCAGCGCTCCAGCCTGACGGCTTCATTTCCATGGGCCGATGGCAGGCTGACACTGTCCTCGGAACTGGAACAGAACCACATCGGTCTGGATGAACAGCGCCTCTTCATGACGAACGGGTTCTTCCTGGAGTCAAGAGGCAATGAAACCTGGCGCACGGCGCAGATAGGTGCCGGGCACCAGTATGACGCACGGCAGGATGACCACTTCGCCTATGTGGCGACCGACCTGGCATACGCGCCCCTACCCTTCCTGTTTCTTGAGGCGCGTGGCCTGACCAGGCTTGCCCTTGATGCAGAAGGCCGCGCTCCCTTCTTCCTGTCCGATCCGCTGATCGTCTCCGACAAGGCACGCGTCGACGCCGTCGGGCCTGCCCTGTTCGGCGCTTCCTTGTCCGCGGGATTCACACCGGGGGACCTCACGGTATCCCTTGCCGAGCTCGTCATACTGCGCTCGATGTCGATAAACATGTTCGCGGACGCGGCGTGGACCGCGCCTGGCCTCGAGCCAGCCTCGACGGTGGTCGGGCTGCGCCTTGGCTGTGAACTGGCGCTGATGGGCCTGCAATCGATGCGCCTTCAGGCCGAAGTGGGCATGGACACGAGAACCGATAAGACTGTCGCCAGGCTCTTCATATCGCCGTCCATCCGGTGATGACCGCGAAGCCCCTTCCAGTGTATGATCAGCACACCATACATCGCGATGAAGGAATATCCCATGCCCGTACCCGTCTACTTCATGGATGCCCGATCGAAGAGCGCCAAGACCAGCTCGATAGCCAAGATACGCTCCCTGCTTGCCAGGGTCGCCCAGAATTCGCCAGAGGCCCTGCGCACCGGCGATCTGTGTGCCATCAAGATTCATTTTGGCGAAATGGGCAACGATGCCTATATCAGCCCCGTCTTCGCCCGCGCGGCCGCCGATCTGGCTGACTCCAAAGGCGCCAGGCCATTCTTTACCGACACCAACACCCTGTATAGCGGTTCCCGTTCCAACTCCGTTGACCACCTCAACACCGCCATAGCCCACGGCTTCGTACCCGAAGTCTGCGGCGCTCCGGTCATCATCGCCGACGGCCTGAAGAGTGACGACTGGCGCGAGGTGCCGCTCTCCGAGTCGTGCACCCGGTTCAAGTCGGCCAAGATAGCCAGTGGCATACTGGCGGCCGACAGCATGATCGTCATGACGCACGTAAAAGGACACGAGATGGCCGGCTTCGGCGGCGCCATCAAGAACCTCGCCATGGGCTGCGCCCCGTTCATAGGCAAGCGCGAACAGCATTGCGTGAAGTTTCAGGTCAATGCCGATGCGTGCATCGCCTGCGGCCTGTGCGTCTCCGTCTGCCCCACCGGCGCCGCGACACGCAAGCCTGAGAAAGGCGCCAAGGCCAGCATCAATCAGGAGACCTGCATTGGCTGCGGCGAGTGCATGACCGTCTGCGCCCCGAAGGCAATCGGCATGGACTGGGATGTGGGTATCGCCGAATTTACCGAGAAGCTGACCGAATACGCCCTTGGCGCCATCTCCGGCAAGGCCGGCCGCGTCATCTACCTGAACATCATACAGAAGGTTGTGCCCCTCTGCGACTGCGCCTCGTGGAGCGATATTCCTGTGGTGCCGGACATCGGATTCCTGGCATCCACCGATCCGGTCGCGATCGACCAGGCATCCTTCGACCTCGTCAAGGCCGCCGCCGTCTGGCCCGGATCGATGCTCGACGGCAGGGCCGCCGCCGGCGACGACAAGTTCACCGCGATGCACCCGAACACCAGGGGCGAACTGCAGCTCGAGCACGGACAGAGGATCGGGCTGGGAAGCAGGGCATACGAGTTGATAAGAATATAGCTTCAACCTCGCAGACATGATGCATGATGAACAGGACCGCGCGTGTCCTGCCCATCATGCGTTGCTCATCACTGCTTGACGACCATCACCTTGCGAATCTCGTCGATGCCTGGCCCGACCACGCGTATGAAATAGATACCACGAGCCACCGCCGAGCCGCCCAGATTGCGCCCATCCCAGTTCACCGTGTAATCACCAGGATCCTGCCTGCCGCGCTGGAGCACCCTGACGATGTCACCTGCCAGCGTAAAGACGGTCACCGTCACGGGCCCCGACTGGGCCAGCACATAGTTGAGCCGCGTTCGCTCGCCCTTGGTCGGGTCTATCACGTTGTTCATAATCGTGACACTGCCGCGTTGCGTGACGATGTTCCTGATCTGCAACGAGAAGGGCCTGACCCTTCTATACCAGTCGGCAGGCAGCGTCGCGGCGCCGGTCACCATATCGAGTCTGCCGGCATACAGGTCCGCGGGCGCGCCGGACAACTGGAACCAGAAATCGAATATGGCCTTGTCATAGACCTTGGCGTCCAAGGCCAGCAGATTGTTGTTCCACAGGTCCGAGCCTATCGAAACAGAGACATTCGTTGCGACACCGGAATCCGGCAAGCCGGCAAGTCCGGAGAAATCCGTCTCCAGGAATGGCGGCAGCCAAATGCCTGGCACGGGACTGAGGTACCTCGTCGCCACATTCGAATCGTAGAACATGGTCGGACTGCCAGGCGCGGCAGCCGGATTGATCCTGGACTGGATCATGAAATCCTGGTCGCGCAGCCACTGGCTGCCGTCGAAGGCCCGGGCAAGGCCAATGGTCTGGCTCGCCGCCTCGGCGGGCGTCAGCGGCTCGAAGGTGATTATGTCCCCGGGCAGGTAACCGGAGTCCCGAGCCCATATCGGCCAGACAAAATACGAATCAGGATTGAGCGCGCTCCATGATGTCGGGACGAGCGGCGTTGGGGGCACCGATATCAGAACGTCGGAGACGCGGTGCGTCGTCACGCCCGCGCCACCCCGCTGCAGCTCGAAGTCCGGGCGGGTCAGAGCCGCCGGAGGCGTTGGTCCGAATGATGCGTAGGCATTGGGATTGGCAGTATAGCCCGTACTTGGCGGATAGGTAGGCGCAGGCGCTCCGGGCGAAAGCACATCGTAATCCGCATCCCAGTACGGCGGTGTTCCCAGATCCTTGAGTGATGCCGTGGGGTTGATCATGGACGCGCCTGCGCGCAAGGTCGTGAGGTTGAGCGCTGCTGCATCCCCTTCCGCCTCTGACACTCCGAGACCAGTCTGTGACACAATATTGAGGCCGCCGGTGAAATCAAGATCAGCGGCTGCAGGAGTCGCACCTCCGGAAGTCACGACCGGTTCGGAGAAGTGTATGAAGCCACGCGGATGGAGCGGCACGGCCAACGTATAGCCGATGACGGGCCACGCGGTATCTCCAGGAATCATATAGTCTGAGGTTCCGGTTTCAAGCGTGCCAAAGACCTTGCTGTTCGTGGCTTCATCCTTCAGGCTCGTATTGGTGCTCACACGCCAACGCGGAATCGCGCTGGTATCCAGATAAGTCTTCTCTCGCAAATACACATAGATCGTGACACCGGCGATCGGACGCTCGAACCCATTCGTTCCCTTGGTCCTGTCAATATCATAATCTTCAACTTCAATATCAAAATTGCTGAAATCATTGCCAACCGCAGCCTCGGTTGTGATACGCAATCGGTCTATCTTGCCGTTATAGTCAGAATCTTCCGTGTAGCTGTAGAGCGCATAGAGCTTCGCCAGCCATTTGAAGTCCCACTGATTGACCGGTGTCGTGTAACCGGCATGCACGTCTGGCGGAATGTTGGTTGGGTTTGAGCGCGCATTGCTGTACCACACATCGACGAATTGCATGTCCATCGTCGCGCCCGGTATCAGATCGAAGAACCAGAACAGAGGATCCTCCACACCGGGAATAGGAGTAGTCGGGTTTGCGCCGGACGTGATCCTGTTCAACGAAATCTGTGTCGCGGCACCCCACGCCGTTCCCCTGACACGGAAAATGCCACCGGTAACGATTCTTTGCGTCAGGTTGTTCTCGAATAAAATTGTAAGCCCTGGTATCACGCACTCGAATACGTACCATGCATTGTTTCCGCGAATGTAGATGGTGCCGGCAGGCTTGTCGAAGGTAACGGTGCCGGATTGCGAAAGGAAACCTGCGAATCCGACATCGTTTCTCCACGACCACCCGTGCATACCTATCGAATGATTGGCTCCAACATCGAGCGAGCCTGACGCAATGCGGAGCTCCTGGGTGACATCGATGTCCATGCCGAGCGTTGCCGTCCCGGCCACCTGCAGATTTGTAAAGGTCGTTGGAGAAGCATCCGAGGGGCGCCGAAGATCGATCGTTGTCGCTCCGTAGTATTCTATGAATGAAGTCGCGGCCGCCGAGGCGTCAGCAGGCGGCGCGTCGGCAGTATACGACTCAAGCTGGGTGGCGGCACTGCCCGTGATGCGGAACACCCCCGAGGCATTGAGCGCCACGACACCGCGAATGGTGAAGGCATTCGATTGCGCATCGAGGATCGCCCCATTGGCTATGTTGACAGGTCTGACCAAGGCTTGAGTCAATGAATCCTGCAGCAGTATGGATCCCGTGGTATTGGTTATGGAAACATCCTGGATCGCCTGGCCGGAACTCGTGAAATTCTGATTGCCGCTTATCCCCGAGAATACCAGAGGGTCATCATTCTGGTTCAAGGTCCC
>MTLD01000222.1_pt1 | contig 129095 bp, 117 predicted proteins | sample 1982471 | NCBI WGS metagenome assembly MTLD01 (sample SAMN05712604, study PRJNA340218) | biofilm metagenome | isolation source: sample SPM anode biofilm adapted to -50 mV | place: USA | collected 2012-02-03
TTGCCCGAGAAGATCGGCAGCTTCTGGCCGCGTATCAGCGTGTTCATGCCATCGATGACTGATATGCCGGTCTGTATGAAGTCGCGCGGGTATTCGCGCGCCGTCGGGTTGATGGGCCGGCCGTTCACGTCCAGCTCAAGATCCGCCAAGGGCGACGGGCCGCCATCGATCGGCCGCCCGAGGCCGTCAAAGACCCGGCCCAGCATCCTGTCGCTGACGCCGATGGTCAGCGGCATGCCGCGGAAGCGGGTCCTGGTATCTGGCATCGTCAGACCATCGGTACCTTCGAACACCTGGACCACGACCACATCGTCGCTGGTATCCAGCACCATTCCCAGCCTGGTCTTGCCATCGACATCGACGACCTCCACCAGTTCCCGGTATCCCACCGGGTGCGTGTTGCGCACAAAGACCAGCGGTCCGTCGATGCGCGACGCGCCGATGTACTCCCTGCCCGACATCAGCGAGCGTCGGGTTTCGTCTCGGGTCATCGCGTCAGGCATAGACCGCCTCCAGCTGATCGATGCCGCGCTCGAGCCGTGCGAGGATCCTGTCAAACTCGTCTATCGACTCATTGGGCACCGTAAACTTCATCTTGACTATCTCCTGCACCGCCTTGAGGTGCTTGAGCTTGACCAGCGTAACGCCCCGCTTGATCGCGGCCTGCCCACGCCTCCAGTACGTCATGATGATGGTCAGCATCTTCAGCTGCTTCTCGATCGTCGAATAGCGATCGACATCATCGAAGGCGCTCTGCTGCAGGAAGGCATTCTTGAACAGCGAGCATACCTCGATCACGAAGCGCTGGCTGTCCGGCAGGGCATCGGGCCCCACCAGCTTGACCACCTGCAACAGCCGCACTTCCTTCTGCAAGAGTTCCATGATCTCTTCACGCTCGGTGGCCCAGGTCGGGCCGACCCGTTCTTCCCACCAGGGCGTGACGTCGTCGAGGTACTCGCTGTAGCTGTCCAGCCATGATATTGCCGGATAGTGGCGAGCGTTGGCCAATTGGCGGTCCAGCCCCCAGAAACAGCGCACAAAGCGCTTGGTATGCTGGGTAACCGGTTCGGAGAAGTCGCCACCGGGCGGGCTGACCGCGCCGATGATCGTTACCGAACCTTCGGCCCCGGACAGGGTGTCGACGTAACCGGCGCGCTCGTAGAACTCCGCGATCCGTGTCGGCAGGTAGGCCGGAAAGCCTTCCTCTGCCGGCATTTCTTCCATGCGGCCGGACAGCTCGCGCAGCGCCTCCGCCCAGCGCGACGTTGAATCGGCCATTACCGCGACATGGTAGCCCTGATCGCGGTAATATTCCGCGAGCGTCACACCGGTATACACGCTCGCCTCGCGGGCGGAGACCGGCATGTTCGAGGTGTTGGCTATCAGTATCGTACGCTCCATCAGGCTCTTGCCGGTCCTCGGGTCGATCAGCTTGGGAAATTCGTTCAGGACGTCGGTCATCTCGTTGCCGCGCTCTCCGCAGCCTATGTAAATGATGATGTCGGCGTCGCACCACTTGGCTATCGCGTGCTGGGTCATCGTCTTGCCGGTGCCGAATCCGCCCGGTATTGCCACCGTGCCGCCCTTGGCCAGCGGGAACAGCGTATCGATGACGCGCTGTCCGGTGATCAGCGGTATGGACAGCGGCCGGCGGCTGGTTATGGGCCGCGGATTGCGTATGGGCCAGCGCTGTGTCATCGTCAGCGGCCGCTCACCCTGGGGAGTGGACACGACCGCGATCTCGTCATTGACGTGGTAGTCACCCGCCGGCACGATGGATTTCAGCGTGCCCGTTACATCGGGCGGCACGCATATCCGGTGCTCTATCCTCGATGTCTCCTGCACCGTACCCATCACGGCACCCGGACTCAGCGTGTCGCCCGCCTTGAGCACCGGCTTGAATGACCACAGCTTCTCGCGATCGAGCGATTCTGCGGCCACGCCGCGTTCTATGAAGCGTCCGGACAGCGCGAGCAGTGTCTCAAGAGGTCGCTGGATGCCATCGTAGATGGTGCCGATCAATCCGGGCCCCAGTTCCAGGGATAGGGGCAGGCCAGTACCATAGATGGGGTCAAGCGGAGCGACACCGGTCGTGTCCTCGTAGACCTGTATCGTCGCGCGGTCACCCGACAACTTGATGATCTCTCCGATCAATCCATACTCGCCAACCTTGACGAGCTCGAGCATCCGGGCATTGGTAATGCCCATCGCCTCGATGACCGGGCCGTTGACCCGCTTGACCTGTCCCAGTATCCGTTCGTCCATGTATGCCTCGTCGCCGCGCTATGCGCGCATGCTCTCGGTGAAGAGAGCCTTATGAATGAGCTTCCTGATATCCGTGCGTCTTCTCTCGAGCCGGGTCGCCACGCGGTTGTCGTAGGCCAGCCTGCCGCCATCTGCCAGGAGGTATACGCCCTGTCCTATCGAAGGATCTCCACGCAGGAGCCGCAGGCTCGTCACCTTGCCGGTTGCCGCGAGCACATCGGCCTCGACGGCCCGCAACAGGGAGTCATCGATCAGCCCAAGTTCGTCCATCGATGCGTTGACCGTGGCTGACGCCGCCGACAGGCCTACCGCCGCCTCGGCTATCCAGCCCCGCAGGATATTCCTGTACGCCTGCTGTCCCACCAGCGCGGCCAGCTCCCTAGAGGCACGCCCCTCGACTTCGCGCGCAAGGTTCTCCTGCATGCGCAGTACCCGTTTGCGCCGCTCTATGGCCATCTTCGCCTCGGCGTCGGCCTGTATCGCGGCAACCTGGATTCCCGCCTTGGCAGCCGACTCGCGCAGTATGGTCGCCGCCTGTTCTTGTGCCCGTGCTATCGACGCGGCAGCATACGCCTGCGCCTCCGCCGTGATGCGCGCTGCCTCGGCGTCCGCATCGGCCAGTATGCCGTCGACAAGAGCCTCGGCGTGGGCGCCGGTTTCTGGATTCTTCAGGGTCTCGTCCATACAGTATGATCCTCACGGCCGGGCACCAGCACCTAGCCCAGCTTTATTCCTATGGCGGAGTTGACCGTCTCGCGTATCGTTGGCCTGTCTGGCATGCGGCCGCGCCGGTCGGGTATCTCCACAATCAGCGGAAAGTCATCGGAGAACAGCAACCTGTCGACGCGCGGCCGTATCAGCTGGGCCGAGCGCTCGGTGATGACAAGAATGCCGATGTCCCTGTCGGCCATCGCCGCGTCGAACGCCGCCTGGGCCTCGGCCACGGTCGTCGCGACGCTGCCGCCGACGCCGACCATGCCAAACCCGAGCACGGTATCCTCGTCACCAATGACAAAGTACTTCACGGCGCCCTAGATTTTTCCAAGTATCATCAGCGCGGTGATGAATCCGAACACCACGAGACCTTCGGCCAGCGCTATGAATATCAGTGCCTGGCTGGCAATCTCCGGCTTCTCGCCGATGGCACCCATGGCCGCCGCACCAACATTGGCAATGGCGAACCCGGCCCCGAGCGCGCCGAAACCGAAGGCGATGGCCGCCGCCAAGAGGCCAAACTTCTGAACGGTCGCCTGCTCGGGCGATATCGACTTGGCCGCGTCGGCTGCCGCGGTCTGAGCCGAGGCGCCCAGCGTCGTCACGGCTCCAAAGATGACCATCAGCGCCACCAGAACGATCAGACTCGTCCCGACCCTGCCCATGAAAAACTTCCTGGCGTCCACCATACTCGACACTCCTTGCTTACTCTTTGCTGTTCAAAGAAATTGGACGATACGCTTTGCCGGTACCGTTGAAATACTTGGAGAAGAACTCATAGTAGTTGAGACGGAGCGATTGAATGCCCGCCGACAACCCCTCGAGCGCGATGACCAGCGCGTTGCCCAGCAGCAGGATGGCCAGGGCAGCCGGTGACAACAGCGTCTTCGGTGAGACCATCCTGGCAATCTGGAAGAACGCGGTCATCAGGCTGACGTGCGCGATGCCCAATCCGGCCACTCGCATGAATGACAGCGTGTTGGCGAGGTATCCGCTGTATATCTCCAGCACCTCGACAATCCATTCCATGAAGAAGTCCATGATCATGCCCGGCTTGAAATGAGCACCCTCGTGCGCCGCGTGGGCCGCGAACTCGATGGGACCCTTGCAGGCCAGCACCAGCGTCGGTATGCCCAGCATCGGCACCAGGAGCGACGAAGGAGGCAGCCCCTTGTAGTCATGCGCCACAAAATAGAACGCCACCCAGCCGCCGGCCCCATAAATCCAGCCGCCCAACAGGCCGGCCTTGTCCAGCAGCAGCGTCAGCCACGAGCGCTTGCGTATCAGGTTCACCCAGTTGATGACGAGTCCCACACCCATCACGATCATGCCAAAGCGTATCGTGATGCCCAGAATGTCGTAGATTGACCGGATGGTTCCGCTGCCACCCTCGCCATTGACGACGGCATGATAGTTGAACCACAGCGGCGGCAACAACTCCATTCCGAAATACGAACCGAACAGTGCGCCTGCCACGATCGCCGCGCCTCCGCAGTAGGTGATCAACCTGAAGAGGCCATCCGGCTTGCCGGTCTTTCGGGCCAACATCGTCCCCACGATGCCAACCAGACCCACGACCAGTCCGTGCCCCACGTCACCGAACATCAGGCCAAACATCATCAGGTAGGCCACCGCGACGAACGGCGTCGGATCGACGCTGCCGTATTCCGGCACGGCGTAGTTGCGCACCAGACCTTCAAACGGCTTCAGGACCTCCGGGTTGTCCATCTCGACCGGCACCGGCATCGATATGGCCTCGCCGGTACCCGGCTTGATCCATTCCAGGCTGCAGCCCCCCGCGGCGGCCTTCCTGATGCCGGACTCGACCGCGGCGACCTTGTCTTCCGGAATCCATCCGGAGAAAAGCACCGTCCGGCTCGTCCTGGAGAAGGACGAGCGCACTCGTGCCACCAGCTCCTCGACACGCAACGCCGACCAGAGCTCGGCCAGCCCTTCGCCCTTCAGGGCCAGGTAGTCGTTGAGCTCTGTCGAAGCGGCTGACTGCTTGCCGCGGAAACCTTCTATCTTCGTCGCAATCTCCCTGAGGGCTTCTTCCTTGCCTGTCTTGCTGGCCGAATCGGGAAGCCGGGCGTCTTCCCAGCCAAGCCGCTCCAGAATCGGTTCAACCCGGCCGGTATCCTTCTTCAGGAACACGAGCACCACCCCGGTAGAACCGGCGGATCCCTCGGCCGACGGCATCACGACGGACGGCATGCCTTCCAGCGCCGTCGACAACGCGTCCACCTGCGTCGATGGCAGCATGCCCGCCTTGATCGACAGGAATGAATAGGTGGACGAAGCGGCCGCGCCTGCCTTCAGGTCATCGAACGACCCGATCTGGCGGCCGATTTCCTCAAGCCTCAGAATCTCGTCCTGCAGCGTCTTCTGTCGTTCACGAAGTCCACTGACATCGGCGGCTATCGCGTCCAGCTGCTTCTCCGCCGCGTCCAGATCGACCGCGGCTCCCGTATGCGCGGCAGCTTCACCGAGTACCGGCCTTGGAATCGGTGGCACCGCCATGGCCATGAAACCTTCCACCCGCTTGCGGAGCTCGGCCAGCCTGGCCAGATTGACCCTGGGCTCAGCCTGCCCCAGCCTCGATTTCCAGTCGCCCGACAGCTCCTTGATGGACACCATGTCCAGCGTGCCAAGCCGCAGCAACTCCTTGGCAACGGCATCCGAGTCGGTATCGAGCGCGACGGCGGCGAGCAGTCTCATCGGCGAGGTGAACATCATAGCGCGTTCCGTATCCTTTCCTCGGAGAGCGAGTAGTTCTTCGCGTTCAGTATCGTCATCACGGTGCGCAGTTCTTCGCGTTCGCGGGCGAAATAGGCCAGCACGATTCCGATGGAGAATGGATACCCGGCCAGGCTGCGGCCGGCCTCGGCGAGCGTTATCTGCCGCAACGCACTTTCCATCAGCTGCAGCCGCGCCGAGGCATCGCCGCCCTTGCCCAGCAGGGCGCCGAAGCCGCCATACTTTCTGGCCAGCAGATCGAAACCCAGCGAGCCCGCGGCCGCGGTCCCGGAGCGCTCATCACCGTACATGCCCGCGACCGACGCGGCATCGATGGCACGTCCGCGCGGTATCAGGTAGCTCAGCGCCTTGTCGGCCGGCAGATGATAGAAGCCCTTGAATCGGACCAGCCATGACACATTCTGCATGTCCACATCGATGCCGAGCACGCGCTCGGCGACCACGCGGTCACGGGGACGCAGCCTCGATGCCGCGGCGAATATCTGGTCATAGTAGAAGCGGTCCAGCGCTATCTCGAACGGAAAGATCGAACGCCCGGACACGACGACCGGCATCTGTTCGCGCGCTATCGCGCTGTAGGGCGTGCCCTGGAGCGCCGCGACGAGCCCATCAGCATCGGGAGCGTTGATGACCGCGTCCACATCGAAGGCATTCGCGATGGTCTGACGGTAGATGTAGCCGGACCGGCCTTCGATGCCGCGGCCGCGCACGCGTGACTCGAACCACAGCCGTGCGGCGTTCTTGACCTTGTCCACCTCGAAGCGCAACGACAGCGCACGGATGAAGCCCAGCTCGGGCTCCTGCAGAAACCGGAAGAGCCCGGTATACAGTTCCAGCTCGCGAGCGTTGATCAGAGCCTCGCCGGCGCGCAGATCACCCGTCCTGGCGAACGATTCCTCTATAGGAGCGTAGACCGTACCCTTTAAAAATTGAACAGCCTCCGGAAGTGATTTGGCCTTGACCAGGCGGTCTATCGCTTCAGGAGGCATGGTCTTGCTTATTCTCGACTTGAGCTTGGCGCTCAAAAAGCCGTAGGTCGTCAACGCATCGCGCATGGCCGTTAATTGCTCACGATGGATGTCTCGCTGATCAAGGCAACGATCGACTCAACGACGGCATCGGTCGCGGAACCTATGGCTGCGGCGAACGAGGCGTTGCTGGCTTCGTCCTCGGCAAGCGCCCGCTCCAGCGCGGCGCGGGATTCGTCTCGGGCAGCATCCAGCGCGGCTCGGGCCGAGGCTACCGCCTGCTCCCGCGCCGCGGCCACGATAGCCGCGGACTGGTCATCTGCCTGTGATTTTATGGTGGCGGCTTGTTGGCGTGCCGCCTCGATACGCACCTTTGCCTGATCTTCCGCACCTAGAACACGTTCAACGACTTCTCGCACGATCGCATCTCTTTTCGTAGGTGCTCGCGAACCCCGCATCAGGATCAAAATGTCCAGGAACGGTCCGCGGGCCGATTACGTACAGGTTTATACCTATTCTTCTCGAATGTACAGGGCCTTGCCCGGGCGCGCTCGCTGGTCGCACCCCCTTTTTTATGGTACCGTCGTGACGTGCGCTACGAAATCAGCAAGTCGGTCAAGAATGGTGATGCCTTCTACACCGTTCGATGGTCGCCCATCGTCAAGGCGGACAAGTACTCGATCATCGGATCGGTGCCCGCCATGGGTGGCGTAGCCGAGCTGTACTACAAGGACGATCACGGCAAGCTCAACCTGTACATGCTCGCCCGCTCGTACTTTGGAGGCCTGCGCGCGACCCTGCGCGTCGCCACCGACCCCGAAACCGAGAAGGATGAGCGTCGCCACGCCGTTCTCGTCGACCACGAGGACCAGATATACTACCGCTACGCCCTGGTCGAGTCGCAGGACGACATGAGCGACGTGCTGTTCTTCTTCATGACCACCCTCGCGCCATCGATCAGCACCCACCAGCACTCCGGCAGGTACGAACGCATCTTCCTGAAAGAAATAGACGCCCAGGGCCTCGTCACCATCTAAACCCCGGGGCCTTCCGCGCCGATACCTAGAGAGAAGCGGATGGAGGATGGTGGATGATCAGGGGATGGTACACAGGCGCGAGCGGCATGTCCGCCCAGCAGGTCAGACTCGATACGATCGCCAACAATCTGGCCAACATCGATACCGATGGCTACAAGCGCGATGTAACGGTCAGCAAGGCCTTTGCCCAGTTGCTGTTGCGCCGCATGGACGACGACGGCGTCTATCTGCATCCGCTGGGCTCCGGCGACATGGCCCCGATGATTGGCAAACTCGGCACCGGCGTCGAATCGAACGAGGTCTATACCGAGCAGGAACAGGGTTCGCTGAAGAACAGCGAGAGTGATTTTGACGTGGCGCTGGACGGCAAGGGCTTCATGTGCATCGACACACCCTATGGCGAGCGATACACACGCAATGGCGCCTTCGTCCTGGGCAAGGAAGGCTACCTGGAGACCAAGGAAGGCTACCCGGTGCTCGGCGAGCATGGCCCCATCAAGGTGAAGGCCAACAACTTTCAGATAGACAAGAGCGGACGCGTCTGGATCAATGCCAAGTATCAGGACAATCCCGACCAGCTCGTGGGCCGTGAACAGAATGACTGGAGCCAGCCGGTGCTGCTCGACACCATGAAGCTGGTCGACTTCGAAACGGTACGATACATAGCCAAGCAGGGTTCCAGCCTCTGGAAGGATACCGAAGAATCGGGTCCGGCGCTCATGCTGCAAGGCAAGGACCGCCCGACCGTGCTGCAGGGCTTTACCGAGGCGTCCAACGTGAACCCGGTGATGGAAATGGTGCGGATGATAGAGGTCAACCGTGCCTACGAGGCCAACCAGAAGACAATCCAGACCGAGGACGCGAGCCTCGGCAAGCTGATCAACGAAGTAGCAAAGGTCTAAAGGAAACACCATGGTACGAAGCTTATGGACGGCGGCAAGCGGCATGATTGGCCAGCAAGCCAGCATGGACACCATATCGAACAACCTGGCCAATGTGAACACGTCGGGTTTCAAGAAGATGCGCGCCGATTTCGAGGACCTGATATACCAGACCATACGCGTCGCCGGTACCCCGGCGACCGAGGATACCGTCGTGCCGGTGCCCATCCAGATGGGCCATGGTGTCAAGCTCGCCGCGACCCAGCACGAGTTTACCCAGGGCAACCTGCAGAACACCGAGAACAACACCGATATCGCCATCATGGGCGACGGCTTCTTCCGCGTGATGATGTACGATGGCTCGTATGCCTACAGCCGCGACGGCTCGTTCAAGATCGACTCGAACGGTCAGTTCGTCACATCCAACGGCTACAAGCTGATGCCCGAGGTCGTGCTGCCGCAGAATTTCATACCGGAGACCCTGTCGGTCAGCCAGGATGGCCGCATATCGGTCAAGGTACCGGGCCAGGACGACCCTGTCGATGTGGGACGACTGGAACTGTACCGCTTTCCGAACCCCGTGGGCCTGACCTCGGTAGGCGAGAACCTGTTCAAGCTGTCAAACGCGTCGGGCGATCCCATACCGGGACGGCCGGGCTTCGACGGCATGGGCAAGACCATCCACAAGTTCCTGGAAATGTCCAACGTCTCGGTGGTGCGGGAAATGGTCAACATGATCGTGGCCCAGCGCGCCTACGAGTTCAATTCCAAGGCGATCCAGACCAGTGACAACATGCTCGGTACCGCCACCAACCTGAAAAGGTAACGCAGCATGACAATAGATGCCGCCACCCTCGCCTACCAGAATCGACCCTTGCAGGTTCCCCGCGCACAATCCGCCCAGGGGCTCGGTGCCACCAGCCTGGGCGCTGGCGCGACCCGGGGCCGCGCCGCCCCGATAGACCGCTCCAGCAAGCTGTACCAGCAGTGCAGCGAGTTCGAGTCGATATTCGTGAACATGATGCTCAAGGAGATGCGCGCCACCGTCGACAAGAGCGGCCTCATCGACGGCGGCCAGACCGAGGACATATTCAGCGACATGCTCTACGACGAATATTCCAAGACCATGTCCAAGTCCGCCGGCTTCGGCCTCGCCGATGCTGTCTATGTGGAGCTGTCCAGACAGGCGGCTACCTAGAGCCTTCGATACCCTTCCATCGCCTCTATTGACTTGTCAAAGGGTTTGCCGAGCCTCCGTGCGCCTGATTCCGTTATCAGCCAGTCTTCCTCGTTGCGGACACCGCCAAAATCGATCCAGCGCTCGGCCTCGGTCCAATCGACAAAGGCATCATGCCGGTGCTCCGCCTTCCACGCGGCTATCAGGCCCGGTATGAAGTACAGGCCCGGCTCCACCGTCATCACCATGCCGGCGCGCAGCGGCTTGGCCATGCGCAGGCTCTTGAGGCCAAACTGCGTGCTGCGCGGCTGCCCGTCGTAGCCGACCAGCAATTCCCCCAGGCCTTCCATGTCGTGCACATCGAGCCCCATCTGGTGCCCAAGACCATGCGGGAAGAAGCAGGCATGCGCACCAGCGGCAACAGCCTCGTCGATATCGCCCCGCATGATGCCCAAGGCCTTGAGACCGCTGGCCAGCACACGGGCCGCCGCGAAGTGCGCCTCGCGATACGGCAGGCCGGGCCTCAGCATCGACGACCCGGTTTTGCCCGCATCCAGCACCAGCTGGTATATCGCCGCCTGCCTGGAGTCGTAGCGTCCGCTGATGGGAATGGTGCTGGTCAGGTCGCCTGCATACCCGTCGGGCGTCTCCGCGCCGGCATCGAGCAGGAAGAGCCCGCCATCGGCCAGCGTGCCTGCGTATCCGTGGTTGTGCAGAATCGCGCCTCTGGTCGTCGCGATCGCGGGAAACGATGGCAGACCGCCGGCATACGCCACCCGGTAGGCCTCCGCCATCAGCGCCGATTCCGGCATGCCGGCGCGCACGGCACCGATCACCGCCCGGTGCATGTCGATGGTCGTATCGACGGCCAGCTCGATGCGGGCCACCTCGCGCGGCTCCTTGATCTCGCGCAGCGCTATCACGGCATGGATCAAGGCGGTCGACGCGGCGGATGCCAGCGTGTCGGGTGCGGCGCCCAGCAACGCGGCCAGCTCCAGCTTCGTCTCGGCCCGGTATGGCGGCAGGAACAGGATACCGTCACGCGCCGGCCCGGCAGCGGTATCGGCAACCAGCGCCGCGCGTGGACGTACCGTCTCGATGCCGCACCGCGAACCAAGCTCGGCGGTGCCCGGCCTCGGACCGGTCCAGACCAGGTCATCGATCGACAGCTCGTCGGCGTACAGCGTGGCGTGCCCGGTGGACAGGTCGAGCATGGCCGCAAGGTCGGGTTCAGCCAGCCCGAAGAAGTAGAGGAAACTGGAATCCTGCCTGAATGGATAGGCGTTGTCCGGATAGTTGACCGGACTCTCCCGGTTGCCCAAGAACAGAGCGAGCCCCTGCCTGATACCGCGAGCCGCCATCAGGGCGACAAGGGCATCGCGCCTGGCCGAATATACCGATGGTTCGAACATGCGGCCATGCTACCCCGAGCCAGCGCCGGAGTCAACGAGCGGTGTCACTCGTCTATGGACAGGCCCCGCCGCTGATTCGAATCGATCGCATTGAGCAGTTTCATCAGCTTCTCTTTTTCGAGCAGATCGATCAGACGCGCCTCGACGAACTTCTTGGCCTCATCGGAGAAGACACCCGCGGTGATGCAGTATCCCTTGCCAGCCTTCAGATCCTTGATGCGCGCGTGGAAATCGCGCAAGACCAGCTCACCGATGGTACCCGTCGACCTGATCATCCTGAACAGCACCACATCCGACCAGCGGCTGGTCTCGACCTCCGCCAGGATGTCGGCCCAGTCATTCTTCTGCACAGAAATGTCGGTAATCTTGATGCTTGCCCTGGGAAAGAACGACATCGTTATCTTGCGGCACAGCGTAATGAAGTCGCTGGTTGCCGACAGCAGGTATACCTGGAGGTTCCTGCTGGAATTGATCTCCTTGTAGCGGGCCAGCTGGGCGGGCACATCCTTGTAGTTCGGATAGATCTGCTGGATCTCGTTGAGCAGTTCAACCGCCTTGGCTATCTCCTGCTCCTTGAGGTATGCCGCGGCCAGCCGGTACTTGATCTCCACCAGCACCTCGACCTTGATGTCCGGGTGCCGCAGCCCCAGCTCAAAGTCCAGCACGGCCTTCTGGAACTGCCGCTGGTTCAGATGGATGGTTCCGGCGAACAGCGCGGCGCTCGGCCCCAGCCCCGGATCGGTCCGCAGGTGGGTAAAGATCCGCAGCGCCTGATCCTCCTGCCCGATCTCGTGAAAGCACTCGCCCATCGCGAAGAGGCTTTCCTTGTCGTCTGGCTGCAGATCAACGGCGCGCTTCAGGTTGGACAGCGCCTCCTTGTAGTTCTTGACCTTGAACAGCGCGTGACCCAAGTAGCGCAGGCTCATCGCGTGTTCAGCGTTCTGTTTGCTGGCCAGCCGCAGGTGGAAAATAGCCTTCTCGTACTGTCGCTTCTGGAACTCCAGATAGCCCAGATTGTAATTGGTCTCGAAGTCTTCCTGCTTCACCGCGTGCGCCAGCACGAGACCCTTGTAGGCCTCAGTCAGGCGACCCAGCTTCAGCGCCGAAAGACCGTAACGCTTGTTTATCTCGAACTCGTCCAGATCGGGGTTGCCCGCGGATACATCGAGCAGTACCTCGTAGGCCTTGAATGACTTGTCCCAGGACTGCTCCGCGTAGTACACCTCGCCAAGGGCCTGCAGCGCGTCGGGATCCTTGGGATTCTGCGCCAGACGACGATTCGCTTCCTTCAGGATCTGCGCATGGTCCTTGGCCTTGATCCTCTTGCCCTTCTTGACCGCGACGCCCTTGCCGCCAGACAGCACCGTCCCGCCGACGATAACGATGAGCGCCAGAATGATGACAACGATGATGATCGGCAGCAGATCCATGCAGGCAAGTATTGACGGCTGGCCAAGCACTTGTCAAGGAAGCAGTCCCGTGGCACCCGGCGCCGATGCCATGACGGACAGTGGAACCACGGGCGCATAAAAAAACCCGCCCCCGACGCGTGGTCGGAAGCGGGTCTGCAGGTCTGGCGTATCGCGGACTACCGTGTAGCCCGGTCCGTCTTACCAGCGGTTGCCGTAGTCGCGGCGGGGCGGGCGCTCGTTGGCTTCGTTGACACGAAGCGAGCGGCCATCGAGCTCGCGGCCGTTCATGCCGGTAATCGCGGCCATGGCGGCGTTGTCATCTGACATTTCAACGAAGCCAAAGCCCTTGGAGCGGCCGGAATCGCGATCGATAACGATGTTGACCGACTGCACTTCTCCGTACTGGCCAAAGGCGGCGCGGAGGCCGTCTTCGGAGGTGCCGTAGCTGAGGTTGCCGACGTAGAGTTTCTTAGCCATGAAAGAGTCCTTTTCCCGGATCTATGCCGGGGATTGAGATAGTCGTGGAACGGAGTCGGGAAAGGAGGCCAGAAATTGAGCTACGCTGGGATGCGAGATTCGCCGGAAGGGGTGCGGAGATTGGCACGTTATTAATTCGGCAAGAATCCAACAGATTCACGGTCCTCGAAAGCACGATTCGTTTCCAACGCTCATAATAATATACGAACAAGGGAATTATGTCAAAGGGAAGTTGTGAAAGCGCCAATCTGTCAATGCTCAACGCTCTATGCCGAACCGGTAGCGCGCACCCAGCACCACCTGGAATATCGGCTGTGTATTGCCCGAGACAGGCGCATACAGCCATATCAGCTGCTCCAGGGCAGTCTCGCTGCCATCGAGGTTCAGCGACGCCCGCAAGGCGAGTGCATCGAACGCGATGCCAGCCTTGAGCTGCCCATAGAAGGTCCAGGCTTTCCAGGTGTACGAACCCTCAAACCCGCTCAGGATGCGCTTCTCCAGTACCGAGTCCTTGAGCCAGCGCGTGCCGCCATCAGGATAGGTATGCCAGTCTCCCCAGGGGTTTGCCGGACTGTTGGCGCCAGCCAACCGGAATTCCAGCCTGGCACCCAGGTCAAAGCCGCCGACCGTCCCCTTCCAGTCTGCCTGAATGGCGAAGTTGTTCTCGCCATACTTGTAGCCAACGTTATTGTCTTCGATACCGATGGCGGCCCATTCGGCCGTGCTGGTTGTTGAAATGTTGAAGCGGGTATCCGGATAGTAGGCATACCCATACGCGGAGGTAGCCTCGTCTCCGGCATCCATGCCGATGGCATTGAAGGTAAACTGGGTTGCACCGGCGGCATACAGGCCAAAACTGCCCAGAGCGGTCTCAAGCCGCCCGCCGACGGTCGCCGCCGCCTTCCACGGATTCTGGTCACCGATGCCGAGGAAATAGACATTGAAATCATCCATCAGAAATTGGGCGTTGGCGGAAAATACTCCAGGCCTGTTCCAGTCCCAGAAAATGCCAAGCATGTCGTTCTCGTTGGTGTCAGCATACCAAGGGCGTCCGGACCTGGTCTTGGAGTACTGGATGAAATACTGGGGCAGAGGATTCAGGAAATACTCCGCATCAAAATACTTCTTGGAATAGACCGCGGCGTCCTGCACGCCAAAGCGCATCTCGCCGAGCTTTATACCATAGACCTTGACGTTGGCGCCGCGATCGGGGAACGCGGTATAGGTCGTATCCGTATAGCCCCAGGCCGGTGTCGCCATCGTCGACGACCTGTTCAGCTCTATCCAGCGTGATGAGTAGAAGAACAGGTCGCCATCGTATGATATTTCGAGGATCGGCGCCGTATTGCCATTGGAGTTGATGAAGAGCGAGTACGGCGAATCGATCACGTCGTAATGGCGCAGCCGGCCGCCCCTCAGGACCAAGTCTCCCAGCTTGCCATAGAATCCGCCGTTCTCCATCAGCGCATAGATGTTGCCGAATGAGCCACCCGATAGATTTGCCGAATCCGCAGAATACTTGCCATCAGCGTTGGCCGACATCTCCATCAGCAAGCCGAAATTGTCGGAGTCGTAGCGGAAGGAGAAATATTCCCTGGTCGACGGAGTCGATACCGGGACAAGCGGGTCGTCACTGGGAAGGTTGTAGATGCCCTCCGCCCCGCCCGAGAGCTGCAAGGTGTATTGCTGGGTCGGTTGCGCTGCCAGTGGGAGGATCACCCCCACGAGCAACAGGATCAAGAGCATCCGGGCATGCATCGTCTTCATACAAGCTCCTTGTGGTGTTTCATCAATGGTCAAGAATTATGGTTGATCGCTCAAAACGATAGGTTGCGCCGAATTTGGCCTCGAACCACCAGGTGCCTGATCGAACAAGTACGGCAGGCTCGACCGATACCGCAAGACTGCCCAGATGCAACAGCACGGGCAGTGATGTCTCGACGAAGATGAACCGTGGCGAATCGGGGTTCAGTGATCCGGAATCGCTCCTGAACACCGGAGTGTCCACCAGGTTGGCATCGATCATCTTCGAAAGCACCAGCAACTCCAGCCCCAGCCGCAATCTCGGACTGTCAAACTCGTATCCAACAGACAGCCGGCCCCACGTGGCGCCCGGACCATACGGGCTCATCAGCGGAATGAGCCCCGAGCCCGCATCCATCTGGTACCGATAGATGCCGCGTTCCAGTGGGTCCACATCACCGGGAGAGTAGTTGGAGCCATCAAAATTGCCCCACAGATAATGGGTATAGCCGCATTCGCCATACAGATCGAACGAGCCGCCGGCAAGTCGACCCGTGTAGGAGCCGCCCAGCACCCAGGCGGGTACCGTAGGCGAGCCCGAGTCGCTGACTCCCACATCGCTCGCATCCATCTCGTCGAGTCCGGCCATGCCCATGATCCGCAAGTCAGGAAGAGGCGTCCACGATGCGTCGACCAACACCGTGAGATTATTCGATGTGACATCGGCCTGGTGCCAGGACATCACCGGAAAGAAATCGGTCAGCGTATACGCGTTGTTCCTGCGCGCGTAGATGTCGTGTCCGGCCACGCCGATCTGCAATTCTCCAAAATCCCAGGTAAAGCGATGCAGCGCTTCTATGATGACTGTCGGTATCGGATCGCCCTGAAAGCCATACTGATCGGTGCCACCGGAAACGCCGTCATTTGGATCCACGTCATCACCGCTATCCCAGGATGCCTCGCCTCGCAGCGAGGCCACGATCCAGTTCATGCCCAGCGGTCCCAAATGCCCCTTGAACTGAAACGCGTCCAGGTAGGGCAGGCGGACCGATGGGTACAGGCTGCCCTTGAGCCCTTCTCCCAGGTCAATCTTGTCGCGTCCAAAGATGATGTCGAAGGCCGCGCCGTGCCAATACAGCGCCCCCTTGGTTATCATGGAATTTTCCGTGGCTACTGGATTGCCCGATATGCCCACGGGCAAGAAATTGTCTGCCGCAAAATAGGTGCCGTTCTCATCGGGCATGAATTGCTTGCGCAACTCGATGCCGAAACCGACGGCTAGCCCCTGTTTTGCGCCCAGCTCCCAATCGACAGCGGCCATCGGCGGAACGCTGATCACATTGCGATAGAGATCGATGCCATTCTTGTGCGGCGCCTCTTCTATCAGCACTTCGGCACTCCGGTATCGATACTCGTAGGTCGCGTCTATCGTGGTCTTCAGGACAACTGGATCGGCATCCGGATCATTGGCCATATCCTGCGCCACCGCGACGGCTGGGATCATTGCCATGATGATGACCAGGGCAAGTGTTCCAGGTGCAAGTCCGATCGAGTACGTTCGGTTCATTCCTCTGGTTCCTTGTTGAAGCTGGATTTGGCACGGTCGGCAAAGCGTATCTCGTTTTCCTTCAGGTAGTGCATGACCAGAAAGAACGCGGTAACAACGGTCCAGGCGCCAATCATGACCCACCAGCTGGCCGTGCCGTTCAGGTAGACGATGGAAAGGGTCGAGGCCCCGGAGATCGCGGCCAGCACATAGATAAGCGCAAGCGACTGCCGAGTACTGAAGCCTATGTTCAGGAGCTTGTGATGGACATGGTACCGGTCCGCGGTAAAGAAGGACACGCCCAGTTTCCAGCGCCTGATGATAGCCGATATCGTGTCCAGGAGCGGAACCAGGCACATCGTAATGGCGGGTATCAGCCCGGCCTGTTCGCGATAGTTCGCGTCACCGAGCAACGGCAGCACGGCGAGAATAAAGCCAAGGAACAGGCTGCCCGAATCCCCCATGAAGACGTTTGCGGGTGGAAAGTTGAAGAACAGAAAGCCCAGAATCGATCCCGCGGCCGCGGTGGCGACAATGGCGGGAAGATACTGTGCCTCCATATAGAAGACCACGGCCCAGAACGCCACGGCGATGAATGATACGCCCCCTGCCAGACCGTCCATACCATCAATCAGATTGACGGCATTGCACATGCCGACGATCCAGAAGAACGTAAGGAAAGGTCCAACGATTCCCAGGTCAAGCCGATAGGGAGCGAAGGGCAACTCGATGACCCTGAAGCCATAGCCGAGAGCCAGTACACCCATCGCCAGCAGCGCCTGGATCAGCAGTTTGGGTCTCCCGGCCAGATCAAGGAAATCATCGGCCAGTCCCAGCATGTGGTATCCGGCTCCGATGGCCATCAGCAGCCAGAAATGCAGGCCTGGCGCCATCAGCTTGCCCAATGGCCGATAGACCGCGTAGACCATGATGGTAGACAGGAAGAAGCCCCACGCGATGGCCACGCCGCCCAGACGCGGTATGTTGCCATTGTGTATCTTGCGGCCTCCCGTGCTGTCATACCAGCCTTTGGCTCGCGCTAGCTGCAACACGGCCGGAAGGATTGTCACGGACAGCAAGAACGCCAGCAAAGACGAAAAGAGAAACGACATGGGCTACCCCCGGTCAAACCATCAAGGTTCGACGGCTATGCACTTTTTATATACCTCGATGACCGCGTCATCGCCGAACCGGGACAGTACCAGCTCCCGGCCACGCGCACCCATGGACCTGGCCATGGCAGGCTCCAGACTGAGCGCTTTCGTCATCGCGGCGACCAATGAATCTACACTGCGCGCTTCGGCCATGAATCCATTTACTCCATCGACGACAATTTCGCGGCACCCGGCTACATCGGTGGCCACCAGTGGAAGGCCCATGCTCGCGGCCTCGAGCAATGAACGTGGCACACCCTCCCGGTAGGAGGGTAGAACCACGAAGTCGGAACCCGCAATCAGCATGCGCACATCGGCAACCTTGCCACAATACTCGATCGTTCCGTCGTCGACAAGAGCGCGCACGACTTCGGCAGAGACCGCCGCCTTGCCACCGGTTTCCAGCGCGCCAGCAATACGGAAGACCGCCTTTGGGTAGATGGTGCGAAGCCTGGCCGCGGCCCCGAAGTACTCGCGGACGCCCTTGTCATCGAGCAGGCGCGACAGCATCAGGAAAACGGTCTGGCCATCGGCCGGCCGCTGCGTCCAGGGAGCGAACCGATCGGTATCAACGCCTTCTCCCTGAAGCACCAGAGCCTGTGAGGACAGCACGAGGCCCCGATCCAGGAACAGCTGCCGGTCATCCTGGTTCAGAAACCAGACCTCGACAGAGAAGCGCAGGGCAAAACGATACAGCTCCCTCGCCAGGGCGCTCCGTATGCCGCTGCTCAGAAAGGCATAGCCCAAGCCGGTAATGAGGGCCTTGGCGCGGATACCAAGCAGTGGCGCGATCAGGGATCCGTAGATTGCCGGCTTGATGGTATAGTTCAGGCAGAGTGCGGGTCGTATCCTGGCAAGCGCCCGAAAGAGCCGCCACCACGACAGCAGCTCCGCAAACGGATTAGTTCCACGGCCTTCCACCTCCCACGGAACAAATCCAATGCCTTCCCCGCGAAGCTCTTCGGCGCCACCATCGTCGGGAGCCACGACAGTCAGGCTCCAGCCATCATCGCGCAGAGCCCGCATGATGTTCATCCTGAAGTTGACCATGGCCCACGAAGAATTACAGACCAAGGCTATCTGCTTACGATTCATTCGGACCAGCTGCCCTTCTGTCCAGGCGCTCATTCCAATTCAGAGCCTCGGCCCAGTCGCATGGCGTGGTCACGAGTATCGTACCCAAGCCATGGTGGTTGCGCAGGTGCTCCGGCGGTGGGGTCATGTAGTCGCCATACTGGTACGACAGCAGGCGATGCGGGTTGCCAGGCGCCCAGAAAACCGCATCTTCAAACTGCATCTTCCTGAGCGGAAAGATCCACTCGTCATTGAAATGGTGATGCCAGGTCCTTGTCAGATCGTATGACCAGTAGTGCCTGTTGCCCAGCAGACAGAGCCCGTTGATCACCCACATGATCCCTGTGACCCGCAGGAAGATCGCCCCCATGCGCACTGCAATCCTGTAGGCCTTGTACGCGGGCGCGGCATCCTTCGGAACGCTCGGTATGCCATAGGGAGGAATAAGCTGGCGAACGCGGGCAAGTTTCTTGCGCATCGCCGGAAAGCGCTTCATCGGGAAGATATCGATATAGATGCTGTCCCTGGCCGCACCCGGTTCCAGCGGAATCCGCGTACTGTAGCGGTCGCGCAGCTTGGCGAACTCAAGGCTCGTGTCCAGGTAGACATCATAGGGCAACAGCCCGGGCGCCTTGCGCAGGAACTCTTCGTACTGCTCCCGCGCCATCGCGACATCCACGTCATCATCCCAAGGAATGAAGCCCTGATGTCGCACTGCCCCCAGCAGCGTTCCGCTATCCAGCCAGTACGCGAGCCCCAGCTCGTCGCAGACCGCGGCAAGTACCTTGAGCAGCCGCAGCATGACTAGCTGGCCCTGCCTGAGTTCCGTATCGCCCTCGAGGCGGTTGTCGGGGAAGCAAAGATCAAAGGTTCTGGAATACTCGTTCATCAATCGCCCCTAGCGCTCAGGCGGACCCAGCCAGACGGCGCTATGTCAGGATTGTCGCGATGACGAGCGCCAAACCAGTGATCAGGCGCTGCTACCTGCCGGGCTTCGTCTTGCCCAAGCCTGGCTCCCCACCAGCCAAAGCTACTATTGGAAATCGCGAGCTTGTCGCAGAGCGTCATCAATCGCATATCCTTCCAGGAATCCGCACCGCGGTTCCAGTCGACAAATACCGCATCGATACCGGAAGCCAGTTCATCGCGGCACCAATCCAGATCATCGGAAAAGAACAGCACGCAAGGATCAGCAGCACCTTCCGACAGGAATTCAATAGCTCGCCTATAGTAGGCCTTGCCGCAGACGCCACCCAGATCATCGCTCTGCAGATAGTCACCCCTGCGTACGTGGACGCCAATCGTCGTCCTGCCTGCCATTTCCGTGAGCATTCGGAGGGTTTCGGGTTCAAGTTCCGATGGAAAGCGGAACGCCGCCTGCACTTCCGGCTCGATACCAACATGATACAGCGGACTCTGCCAGTAGCCGTCAAAATACGCGTCTTCGGCTATTGATAGAAACCGTGGATCATAGCACCGTTTGCGCTCAACATGATGCCCCCTGCCGGGCCCGAACACGATTCGGCGCACGCGCGAAATCAGGTCGCGATCCAGATCCGCCAGGCGCTCAAGTTCGACAATGTCACATTCCGGTATGTCCAGTGAGAAGATGCGACCGAGCTCCCATCCATTATGCGCCTGGATCCGATCATGCCAACTGGTATCAAGCCGTACATCACGTCCCAGCGCTCGCAACTTGAGAGCGAACGCGTACGCGAACATCTGGTTCCCCAGTCCGCCCATCACTTTGACTATTTGCATGCAACAGGTCCTAGCATCCAGGGAGGATCATTGACGAAAACTCCGCCAGTTTCTTTGAGTGTATGTGCAGGTTGAAGACCGGAAACTCGAATCCCCCCACGGTGCCATATGGCCTTCTAAGTCCGGCCTCTACCTTCCAGTGCAGGTTGAAATTGCGGGGATCATAGACGGCCGTTTCGTTCACAAAGCCGCGCGTATCGCGCTCTTCGCCGCGCGTATCGATGCCGCCCAGGTATTGTCCGAGCGCAGCCGCGTCGAAGACGCCGTGGAAACGCCCGAAGCCGGCCTCATACCACGGACGCGATCCCGGCTCACCCTTGGCATTCCGCAATTCGAAGTGAGAAGGATAAGCCGTGGGAACGACCGGGAGCGGCGAACAGGCGTCGGGAGCCGCGGCGGCCATGAACGAGGCGAGCGCCTCCATGTCGGTATGGCGTTGTCTCAGGGAATGATCGATGATATGCCCATTCATCGCGGACAAGGCGTCCCGATCGCGAATGAACACCAGACCCGGTATGCATCGCCGCTCGCTGTCCATCGTCGCGCCGATGCGCGGACTATGTTCCAGGAACGCCGGCAGGAGCGACCCGAGGCTGGCGTACAGCATCACATCGTTCTCCATATGGACCACGTTCTGCAGTTCACAGGCCGCCAAGAACGACTCGATGACGAAGAAACGCTCCGAAGCAAAAAGCCAGAAGCCCCCGAGGCCACGCTTCTTGAGCCGGTTCCTGCGCAGGAACCGTTGATGGTTCAGGCTCTCGCGTATCCGGCCTTTTCGGACCACGAACACGGCAAGTGCATGCACACGGCCTACATCATAGGGCGTGCCATCATCGAGAATCAGCCATATCGGGACCGTAGGATTGAAGAACCTTGTCTGCTGTAACTGATCGTATAGGTAGTTCGGTACAGTTCTACCTAGATGCACCTGAACGATGTTGGGCGATTCAGTCACCGGTTATTTCCTGTATTCGTGGAATGAGAGGCTATTATATCTGCCCCCATATTTCTTCTTGTACAGCGCCAGCTCACCGATACACTTCCTGGGGAGACTCTTGTTAAACCAATATCTGATTAGCATATTCTCCTTCATTGTGTCGAAGAAAAAATGACCATAGGTATCATAATCGGAATGCGATGACATTTCATTCTGATCGATCGCGGACATGATGGCACGATACCACTCCTCGCCAGATCTCGCCGCGAGCGTCTCTTTCAGTTGGGCCATTACTTTCTTGTCCACAAGCGTATGGTGACTTGTGAAGGATACAGGGCAGCGGGGAGCATGCCCCATGAGCCTTACGTAGGCCTCGAAATACGGAACATGAATAGTGTCGCAATACTCGAAAACAACCTTCTTGCCATGAATGAATACTTGCGGAGTGCTGAGCACGGTATCGGAATCCAGAATGAGGTAATGATCCTCTGTGGTAAATTTCTCTCCACACCACTTCAGGAATTGCTGGTAAAGCCACCCTGAACGATCAGTGCCACCGACTCGATACTGGATATCCTTCTTGCCTATCGGAAGCAAGGTGGCTTCGTCGACTACGACACAATCCTTGTCTTCGGCGATCGCCCGTATCCGCTCGCTGTCTTTGGGGCATACAAGGTATATTGCGGTGATGGGATGCCGGATGCATGCCCGTGCCGAATCGATGACCGCGGGCAGAGTATCCGAATCCTTGTCTATCACAGGAATGACAATATCCAAGGGTGTGTCGCTGGAGGGAAGCCCGTGCCGGCCTGTGGCAACCTCGATCCCGCAACCATGCCGGATGCCGATCAGCTTCCAGACCGAACGCAAATAATCAATATAGTAATCAACATACAAAGCCTTGCCAATGTTCTTCATTCCGGAAAGCAAGCCCATTTAATTGCCCCTCATCTCGTTGTATATCTCTGCAAGACTCTGCCTGAGATCAATGTGCGGCTTCCAGGCTGTTCTCTCGACCAATTTCCGGTTATCACCGACAATGATCTTGTTGTCATTGGGCCGGATGCGGTCTGTATCCACATGCAATGCATATCGCTTGCCAGCTACAGAAGAGACCAGATCAATAACCTGACCGATAGAGACTCCTCGACCGCTGCAGACATTGTACACCTCAGCCGTCTCTCCATCACGCAGGATCCGGAGATACGCGTCTACGACATCTCGAACATCCAGGAAGTCCCGCACAATGGATATATCTCCGACCGCCAGGTCGACATGGTCTTCAGCGGAATCAATGAATTGCTTGACGATGGATGGAATGACGAAATCGGTCCTCTGCCCGGGCCCAACGTGGTTGAACGACCTGGTCATGACGATATCAAGCCCCAGAGAGCGGGCATATACCCGCGATAGATTCTCTTGGGCAACCCTGGCCACGGCGTATGGGCTTATCGGGTCGAGAGGATCAGCCTCCGACAACGGTATGCGGCTTGGATCAACATTGCCGTATTCCTCGGATGAGCCGACAGAAAGTATCCGGCATGCGATACGATTCCTTCTGATCACCTCAAGGATGTTAAGAAAAATATTCGTATTATTGGCAAAGGAAGAGGCCGGATCCACCCAGCTGCTCGCCACACTACTAAACGACGCGAGATGCACGATCCTGGTTGGACAGAAATCGGCGATCAATCGCTCAACGGCCGCATAGTCCATCAGATCGAGGCTGACGAATTCATGCGTGTATGGGAACGAGGGCGGCGTCTTGTCTGTCCCAGTAATTATCGCATCCGGCTCTTCAGACACGATACGCGCTATGAGATGCCTGGAAACAAAGCCCGCCGCACCAGTAACAAGGTATCTATTCATTGTTCCCTCATGTCAATCAACACGGTACCACGGCGGAGCGATTCTGGCGCTGTTGGAATGCAGCTTCTGGATCACGCAATTCACGAAGGATTTGGTACGCATTCTTCGTGAAGCTATGGCAGCGACCTTGTCAAAACATTTATTGATCATACCCGGTTTTGTCGGTATTGAACCGGCATCAAGAACATACATCTCCCGTATACTCAGATTGTGAAAGGCAATCGGCTTCTCTAAGACCGTCTCATTCAACACGTTGCCAAAGCCATCAAGGAAGGCGTTCCCGGGGTATCGATACGGCGGCCTATGGTAGAATCCATCGGCATAACGTACCGTTACCCCGCGTTCCCGCTTGACGAGCCATGCCATCGCCACATCGCACGCGGATGCAAAGGATGGTTGATTTCTTTCCCATGTCTCGACAAACTCGGGCAGCGTATCCACGATGTTCTTGACAAGCATGCCAGAGAGCGCGAATCCGGGCCCGCCGCTTGGATATATGATTCGCTCTCCATCTATCTGTGCGGCTCCGCAATGACCGCCCACCAACAGCTCACTCGCATGGTCATATGTGGCAAGAAGCTCAAGCAGGTGCGCGGGAAAGATATAGGCATCACACCCCGTCAGGAAGAACCATTTTGCCTCGGGAAACCTGCGATACAATTCGATCAAACCAAGGAACTGCTTGCGATGCGCGGAGTGGTAATCTTCACCGACATTCTTGCCAAGCGCGATCATCTTGAGCGCTGGATCGTTGTACCAACCTCCAACAAGATATCCGTTGGGAAAGAATCGAAGCCACGTGTTTTGAACTGACAAAGCCCGTTCATGAAGATTGAGGGCTGACGTAAAGACGCCAACCGCTATGTCTTCCGGCTTCAGTACTGCTTTCGCTTCATTCATTTCTTCCCACTTCAGCCCGCTGGAATGCGGGTTCGGGCCGATCGGATAGATGGCGTCTATGGCGTGTTCGCTGATGCGCCTTTCGGGTGGCGGAGGGACCATGTAGTCGCCAAAATAGTCGCGCAGGTACCCGTCAGGGTCAGCCGGCCCCCAGAAATCAGAATCCTCGAAGCGGATCTTCCTGAGTGGAAAGACCATGTCGTCAGGAAAGCGGTTTGTCCATCGGATGGGCGGTTCGTAGGCCCACTGCTTTTCGCCCTTGTCGAAGTATGTGGAGAAGAGCGGCCTGATGGGCGGTATCGCCGTCAGCGCCAGGAATCCCAGCTGCAGAGAGCCAAACGCGAGGCGCTTCAGGTTGCTCTTGAGCGGCACGTCTGGCGAAAGTGGGTCGGGCTTCTTGCGCAGGGGCGGAAGCAGTGAATAAAAGTTGCGCCAGGCATGCTGGCGGGTCGTCTCCTGCACCGCGGGAAAGATGTCGATGAAGATCGCCTGCGAATACGGATACGGACCGGTAGCCTCGTCCAGATGGCTGTACCGATCACGGATCTTGACCCAGGGGCAGCTGAACCCGGGGTCGGTCTCCGGGGTCTGGAAGAACATGTCGAATGGCAACTCATCCGCCGCGATGGCACAGAATCTGGCATAATCGTCTCGGGGCATGAGGACATCGACATCATCATCCCAGGGTATGAACCCGCCATGCCGCACGGCTCCCAGCAGGGTACCGGCGTCGAGCCAGTAGCGCAGGCCATGCTCTTCGCAGATCGCGTGGAAGGCCTTGAGCAGGCGAAGCATGACGAGCTGGGCCTGGCGGAGCGGCGTATCGCCATCCAGACGGTTGTCAGGAAGCTGCGCTTTCAATGGTAATCCTTCCAGTCGAGCGACGACGCATGGGGTCTGGGACCGGCGTCGGTACTGTGTATCGCCTGAACGCCGTGCACGCAGCGCCTTGACTCGGGCGGGGGCGTACGCCAGTCGCCATAATAGATGGTCAGGTATCGTTCCACATCCCGCGGGCACGAGAATTCATGTCCCTCAAACGTTATGGTCGACAACGGAAAGACGCAATCCTGGGGAAAGAACTGGAACCAGGGACGCTCCGGATTATAGCACCAGCCAGGCTCGCCCTGATTCCCCCAGCGGACGAATGCGCCCTTCAGCGGACCAATCTTCATGAGCGCGCGAAACGCCTTCTGCGCCGTGCCATTTGCTATATTGAACAGATTGTGTTTCAGTGAGTAGCGGGCAGAGACGCGGTCCGGCTGATTGTTGAACGGCTCGAGCATGCCAAAGAACGAGCGGAACCGGAACTGCCTGCGGGTCTGTACATAGGCGGGGAAGATGTCTATCGGTATGCCCTGGCAGTAGGGATAGGGTCCGCCGGGGTCGTCCATGTAGCTGAAGCGGTCACGCAGCTTGGCCCAGCTTATGTCGTGCTCAGGATCAGTCGCCTTGGTCTGGAGGAACGTGTCGTACGGGAGCTCCGCGGCCGCGACCTCGAGGAACTTCCTGTAGTCATTGGCGGGCATCATCACATCGACGTCATCGTCCCAGGGAATAAAGCCGCCATGCCGCGAGGCGCCCAGCAGTGTGCCTGCGTCGAGCCAGTAGCGAAGGCCGTGTCGCCCGCATATGGCATCGAAGATACGGAGCAGTCTGAGCATGACGAGCTGGGCCTGCCGCAGCGTATCGGTAGCGGAAAGCCTCTCGTCCGGAAAGCCGGCGTCCATGGTGTTCACTTGAAGGCAACCTTCCGCATCCGCGTATACAGTGTCTTGGGAATCAGACCTATCAGGATCGGCTTGAGTACATACGGCAAGCCGATGGGCAGAAGCCCGAGCCGGCGAAAGCCCCGCAGCCTGACCCGGGCCTCGGTCAGGGCATAGCGGAACTTGCGCTTGCGGAATGAACTAGGCTCCTCGCGGTACTCGAAGAGGCATTCGCGAAAGTTGTAGCCCCGCGAGCCCGCCGCGTGCAGCCGCATGAAGAGGTCGTAGTCTTCCGAGCGGCCAATGGCCGGATCGCAGTCGTACCCACCGGCGGCGCGCAGGCATGATGAGCGGAATACCACGGTCGGATGCGTGTAGGGGCTCCGGAGTAGGAAGTCGCGCGCCGTCGGCTCTTCGGGATAGTCGAGCCGGCCCCAGACGCCAGCCGCATCGAACAGGAGTATCGAGCTGCCGCAGAAGGCGTACTCGGGATGGGTCTCCAGAAAGGCAACCTGCCTGCCAAGCCTGTCCGCATGCGAGATGTCATCACCATCCATGCGTGCCAGGAACTGCCCCCTGGCTACATCGACGCAGCGATTCAGGGTCCGGGACAGGCCACTGTTCCTGTCGTTGCTTAAGACAACGATACGATCATCCCTGGCCGCCATCGACTGGACGATGCTGGCGGTAGAGTCCGTCGAGCCATCATCGCAAATGATGAACTCGAAATCACGATAGTCCTGGTCCAGTATCGACGCGACGCTGGCGGCAACCGTGGCGGCGCAATTGTACACGCCCATGATCACCGATACCGATGGCGCGCCGCTCATGGCTGTACCCGCTCCCAGCCTTCCGGCACGACATCGTCGAAGGTGAACGAGTAGTAGTGATCATGGTCGATGATCTGGCGGCGGTTCCATATCGCGGGAGCGATGACTCGCTTGCGCGGATTGGCGTCGAGCCAGGCGCCCCACCAACTAAATGAGGAATTGGCAACCACATGGTGGTCACAGGCCGACATCAGGGCCATGTCCTGCCAGCTGTCGAGGCCCCGGTTCCAGTCCACGTAGACGGCCGGAGTACAGCCAAGCCTGAGCGCTTCCTTGCAGTAGCCCATATCGTCGGAGAATACCAGGAGCGAACGGATTCCGGAGCCCAGCGATGCCACGGCACGCTCGTAATAGGCGGGTGTGCATATGTTCAGGTTGTCGTGGTCAAGGTAATCCCCGCGACGTACATGGATGCTGGCGATGGGCCGATCCAGTGAGTCAAGCATCGTCCTGTTTCTGGGCGACAATGGATGACGAAAGGCATAGGCCGCGCGCAGTTCTCGTTCCAGATGCGCAAAGTAGCGCTCGGTCTGCCAGTAGCCCTCAAAGTACCGGTCGCCCGGCAGTGTCAGCAGCTCCGGCTGATAGCCGAACCTGCGGTCTATGCAATGCGTTGGTTTGGTCAGGTACTTGCGACGCAACCGGTTCAGGAGTCCATTCGCGGGGACCGATAGCCGCATGCAATCCTGCCTTGTCGCCGCTGGCAGCACCAGACCAAAGACACGATCGAGCTCCAGTCCGTTGTGGGCGGCATCGGTATCGGCGACCGAAGCGTCAAAGCGCACCTCGTCTGCCGAGGCCGCCTCAAGGGCGCGGGCAAAGGCATGCTGGAACATCTGGTTGCCCAGGCCGCCATAGAGCTTTACGATTTTCATATCAGGCCCTGCGCAGGATCTTCTTCGCCACCTTGACGAGGGTGCGACCGATAAGACTGCGGGTCCTGAACGCGTAGATGAGAAGGCTCACGGGCGTGCTGGGGGTAAACTCCGAGCGCTGATATGCCTGGGTCGTGCATTCGAACGATACATCCTGCTTGATAAGCGTCAGCGTCGGAATGACGCCTCTGAAATTCACGAGTCCCACGTACTGGCCCCAGGAATCGGCCGGAACATACACCGGCGAGTTCATGTGCCCGATCTTCTCCGCCGCCTCTTTCGTAATGACGTAGCCGGCCGACTGGCACATCGAACCATACTTGATCATCGTTGGCCTTGCCAGCCGATACGACTTATAGAGGGGCTGCAAGCCCTTGCGCGCATAGACATCGCACCGTTCGAGTTGTATCAGGTCATTTGGCTGGATGCGGCCCTCGAGATTCCTGAGCACGTCGGGCAGATCGGGCGACACCACCGCGTCATCCTCCATGACAACCGCGTATGGCAAACCACGCTGCGCTATGAGACCGTAGACCTTCTGGTGGCTCAGGGCGCAACCAACCTCACCGGCAGTCATGTTGCGCAGCTCGATGCGCAGCGCCTTCTCTTTATCATAGTATGACCGGTCGTCATAGTGATCCTTGCCCCAGATGGCATCGACAAATTCGTATGACAGCCCAAGGCTGTCCAGCTGCCTCGATATAAAGGCCCGTCTGTCGGCCGCGTCCGGCAGGCTAATGACAAAGATCTGCATCGAATCTCCTTGGCTTACCATGTAATCTTCCAGGTATCGTAGTCAACGCCGTGTACGCGTCCCGCCGGCATCCGCATTCCCAGGTTCATGCCGGGATTGGAACTGAAGGTGCCGATGAAATGCTCGGCGCCCGCGAGCAGATCCATCGCCGCGAACAGGTTCAGCAGCTGTTCCGCCTTGGCCTGGGCGTCGAGCTTCTGGTATTCCTCGTGGAAGTACCCGCGTTCGGACGGCGAGCAGGTCGTGTAGAATGCCCAATCCGGGTACTGCGCGACAAGGCGCTCAAATACGGAGTAGTCGTCAGTCAATACAAAGGCGTTACGTGTGGCGGCAAGGCTCGATGCCGTGCGCATGTAGACAGAGGCGTTGAATATCTCGTGTTCTATGACCTTGTCTCCACCGCGAATGTGCAGCCCCAGATACTGTTCCGGCAGCCCCACCGAGGCGATCCTTGCGTCTACCGCCGCGCGCGTCTTCTCACTATAGCGCCATACCATCGAGTGCAGCACGCGCGTCGCGTCGAGCAAGCCGCCGTCTATGCCCAGTTCCGGTATGAAGAAATGGCGCTTGGCGAATCGCTCGTTCTTGAACTTGCGCCACACATCGTGGGTCAGAAGATCGATGCCTCTGGCTTTCTTGCGCAAAGAAATCCGCAACTTGCGCCGCGGCTGGTATATCTTGAGCCAGCGAAAGTTGTTGGCATGATGGAATTCGTCGTCGGTTTCCGGACAGAAGGGCAGAAAGAAATCGTCCCATCCCTTGTCTACCCTGAAGTTGGCATCAGCCGAATAGAGCACAAACTGAATCCTGTGCTCCAGGCAGTACAGTATCGCCAAGAGCATGTGGTTGTATTCGGAGAAGAAGCCCGCGTTGACACCAAGGTGGAAGTAGAGATGTCTGGAATAATTGCTATTGAGATAACTATATGCGGCGCAAGTGTTCATTCTAATGCGGCCTCTGCAGGATTGTTTGTTGTAGAACCCTTTCGATAATACAACATCGGAACATCGAGCTGATAGCCGCCGCTCGTTACCGTATGAGCCAACAGGCAGTATTCATAATCTTCGTAAGGGGTAAAGACATATGACTTCGGGTCAGACCATCGAAGTGTTGGCATAAGTTCCCTCCGTATCATGAAAGAGCCACTTGCAGAAGGGTATTTGCTCTTTGCACCAATACTCCCCCAGGCGTACCACGGAACTTCCTCAAGATCCGGATCAATCCAGCTCAATCGCATAGTGGAGAATCTTTTTGCCAATCTCTTGGTCAGTTCCTGCGGAAATTTGCAGGACTTCTCTGCAATCACATAATCAAGCGCCATTTCAATCGGCACAAGGTTTGAAAATGGGACATAGCCAGAAAGCAGAAAGGAACAATCAGGGTGTTCGTTCATGAATCGCACCGATAATTCTAAGCGCTTACTGTGCATCACATCATCTGAATCTATATATACGATGGCATCCCCTTTTGCCTCATCGCTTCCTCTTTGACGTGCCCCGCCGGCGAAGAGTTTTTCTTCTGCATATATGAACCGAAGCCGAGCATCATTGCGGAATTCATTCTCCAACTCCCGCACTCTTCCGATATTTGTCGACATATCGTCCACTATCAAGATCTCGAATGCAGGATATGTCTGCATCTGTATGCTATGAATAGTCTCACGCAAATAGTCTTGCTGATCATAGTGAGGAATAACAACGCTCACCGAGCTGATCGGTTTGAGAGGATAGACAGCGGACATCTTCATTCGTAAGTCGAGAGACTTCTCAATAATCCGCCGTTGAATTGGAAAGAATCTGTCGTACCTGACAGACCGGCCTTTGCAGAGATCGATAAAGGCAAGATATCGGGATACTCTGAACCGATATTTCCATCTCCAAGCTAATGCCCTCCGGGCTCTGCTCAAGAAGTGCATTACGCTAATTCCCCATCCGTATTAATCGTACAAGGCCAGCTATTTTGCGATAGACTCGCAGTATAAATTCGAGCGCCTTCGAATTTCCGAAGTTTCGGACAATACTAGCATACGTTGAGTCATTGAAGCCCTTCAGCTCAGCAATAATCGGCTCGATACCTTTGGACAGCCCTGCAATGCATGCAGCCCGCTCGGTTTCATTCAGAATCGAACCGGCCACTGTTGAGCTCAGGCCAGTACCTTCATATTGCGCCATCGGCTCTGGTAAATATTTGAAGACTAAATTCTGGTGCGCGGTAGCCTTCAAGAAGAGATACCAATCTGAGGCAATCCTTAGGTCTTCTCGATACAGGCCTTCGTCCAGTAACAAGGAACGTCGAATGACGGTACTCTGGTGATTGATCGTGTTGACGAGGAAGAATCCGAAATTGACATACCGGGGACTACGAATAATACTGGCTCCTGAATGACCCACCATGATCGCATCTGAGTACAGAATATCAGGCTTCGATTCCAAAGCTGATATGATCCTGGCAAGCGTGTTCTTGCCAATGAGCTCGTCCCCCGAGTTCAGAAAGAGGCAATAGTCCCCTTTCGCAATCCGTATACCCTTATTCATCGCGTTGTAAATGCCAGAATCAGGTTCAGACACCATTACGGTGATACAATCACTATTTCCTTCCAAGACTTCTATAGAGCTATCCGAAGATGATCCGTCGACCAAAATGTAATCGAGGTCAGAGACCATTCGCATTCTGACACTATCGATTGTTCGCGCTAGCCCCGCTGAGTTATTCTTATTGATGGTTATTATGGATAATATCATGTTCTATCACATCCAGAATTCAATTGCTCTTGTCGCTCATGACATGCTTCTTCATGACCCGACAAAGTCGCAAACAGATACGCAATGCCCTTTTTACTTGAGATAAGAAGGAATAGGCAACGTTCCTTGCGAGTAATCTTCGCAATCGCATACTCGAAGCTGATGTAGGATGATTAGGAATGCACTCTATATAATCAAGTATCTCCAGACTCTTCTCCTGCCATACCTTCCATCCTTCATACACTGACTCCCTCGCGTTCTCACCAATTTCTTTGGCTCTGGATAAATCGATGAACTCCGGGTTCGCATTTCGAAAAAGATACCCTGTCGTTTCATGCTCTATATACTCGTTCATTGTTGGCATATCATTCGCGATGACCGCCTTTCCCATGGACATTGCCTCGAGAAATGAGAATCCAATTCCCTCATATTCCCGAGGTGCTACAAACAGCTGTTTAGATGAGACCATGCTCAAATATTGATCTTTTCCTTCAAACCAATCGCTAAAGCTCATATTGTATTTTTGGATATCCGATTTCGGTATATATTCCTTGCTGAATCCCGGATCAATAGCAGTATGGCAATGTATGGGAATCGCTGCATCTTGTTCACCAATGATCTTCTTCACTAAATTCCACGACAAAAAATCTGTCCTTCTCCAATAGAACAGGCCCTTAGCATCCTCGCGAGATCTTTCGAAATATGTTGGATCAGGAAAATATTTAGCATAAAGTGACGCGCCATGTAATTTGGAGACAGAATCATGGATCGCTTTCGAGAAATTTATGAAATGCACAGCTCGCATATCATATTCTTTTCTTGGATTAGAGAGACCGAATGAATCAAACATCGGAAAGAACACGATATTTTGGCACTTAAGCTTATGTGCATGGTCCCGCGGATCGACCTGGAAGAAAATGATAATCGAGAAATTTTCTCTATTTATCTCCTCAAACTCAGGGCATTGGCCACCGATCCAAGAATGGTCATAGTAGATGCGTACATCGAAACGCTTTCTCAATAAGTCTACAACGAACCTCGTAGAGCCCGTCTTCTCATGAAAAGACAAATCTATGAAGCAGATCCTTGATTTGATCATCTTAGGCCCTTCTCAATCCGAGGATACCATTTTGGTACTGCAAGCGACTCTGATTTGCAGAGTTCATTCATGGCTTCCTTCCAGGAAAGCCTAAAAGTACTCGCTGAATGATTTTCAAGAACATACGCTCTCGCCATTCCGCAGAATTTTTTATAGTCCCGCTTAATCAATCCTATCTTATAGATATATTCATTGATAGCATCTTGCCCAAATCCCTTGACAACAAATTCCGGTATGGTCTTTCTCAACTCTGGGCCAATGCCCACATTTGATATCAAAACAGGCAATCCAGAGGACATGGCCTCTAGTACACTCATCGAGCAAGACTCAAATCGGCTTGGATGGATAAGGATCACATGTCCGTTTATGACGGTAGGGACTTCACTCCTCGGTATACCAGCCCGGTAGTTCAATGGACCAGGTCCGAAATGATCTGAGAAACAGTCGATGTTCAATCCTTGCTCGGCGAGTTTTTCTAGAACATCGATGCCTTTGCCATAATAACTGAATCCACCAAGGTACAGGAGATCGCCATGCTTTTCGATTTGTGTCCGAGGTTTGAATTCTTCTGTATCGACGGTATTTGAAATGACCCTGTGGATCCTAACACCCTCAGAAAGGAGATGCCGCGATTGAAATCTTGATACAGCAACATTGATGCACCTTGTACTTCCGACCGCCTGGATAATTGAATCTACCATATTGTCTAGCTTCTGCCGAATGCTCCAATCTTTTCCAGCAAGACGCCTATAGCCTCTAAAAGAGTAGTGATAGATATTGACGCTGCGCCTCTGCAAAAATCCGATATTCAATTGGCCATCTATCACAACGGCGCAATCGTCCATTTTTAGATAGTCTCGAATGAAATTGAATATTCCCCATTTTTCCCCCCAGAGCCACTTAAAGACGCTATTTCTCATCCTTCGCGGTTTCACGGAGACTATTTTGACTGCCCATCCATCATCCTCCATCGCTTCTTTGATCAGGGCATTAGCAGCCACGTCGCCACCAATGAAGCCGGGTCTAGGCGCCAGCTGAAAAATAGTTGCGCGACGCGATTTAGGGATTCGCCTTGGAATGATCAAGGAACAATATTTTAGAAAGGGAAAGAGCATCATGAAGCTGCAAAACCGCAAAATGGCTCCACATATTCTATATAATTCCTTCATCTTGTCTTTCATGGCCATCTACCTTACTTCATTAATCATCCGAGATAATATATAGCTCTTGATCTGATTGTTGATGCGTAACCTCATGGCATTATGGGTATTATGATATCTAGACTCACTTGCCCAAGAACAATATTGAGCGGGAATATGGGTTTCAATCAAACTATCAATTCAAGATTGTGGCATTCTCCGCCTTGCAAGCGAACGAGACAGAGATGGCGTTGATATGAGGTTGCTTCATGACTTCTTGCGGAATATTCTCTTTATGTTCCTGATAATCAGGGCAAGAAGATCAAAAGACGACACAAATGGACGATATGTCCTCTCGAGACTATCTAGTCTGCCTGTGGCCTCTGAATTTCGATCATGAGTCTTCCTGAACACGAGATATTGGATATATGCCGCGTCAAGACCCCCAGTCACAACTCTGAATGACTCAAAGTCGGTTGCCATATCAAGAGCCTCAATGATCTGAGCCTCTCTATAGATCCCTGCACATGCTACTGCATCTTCGCGGCCAATACGCGAGAAATATTCTGTTATGTTTGAAAATACGTTATCCCGACTCGTAGCAACTCGCGCTAGTCCATCGAGTGTCCTGGTGGCACCAGCCCCTGTGACGCCAATCCCTACATGATAATCGTAAAGTGAACGCCTTATGGAGGATCTGCGTTTTGCCAGATGCTCTATGATCGCTGACTGGTAATAATCCTCCAGCATCACAGCGTAGAAGTCAGGCATTCCTGAATACACTTCTGCCAGAAATGCGCGGCTATAGCACTTATTCCAAATTGTGTGACTACATTTGTTAGCCAAGAGGCTTACCAGCGATCTCGTGTCAATTTCTGGCAACATGATACGTTTCTCATCTGAGGCAATCCAGCGATATGCGAATTCGATATAGTCAACGTCAGCTACTTCGAGACTCTCAGTCAAGATTTCGCAAGCCTCGAGAGAGAGGCTGTCATCGCTGTCGAGATGAATGATATAGTCATTCTTCGCAGCTGCGATGCCCGTTTTCCGAGCTAGAAAAAGCCCTTCATTGGCGGCCTTCCTTATATATCTGACCGGAATATCAGAGACAATTCCCTGCACTATCGAATTGCACTCATCACCAGGCGATCCATCGTTGACAATGATCAATTCAATAGCACGATAGGTTTGGCCAAGCACACTGTCGATTGCTCGCGGTAGAAGACTTTCAGTACCATAGACTGGAATAATAATTGAAAATGTCACTGGAACCATGATTCTACAATTCCTTTGCGTCTTCTTTGTTCAACTCTTATCCGCTTATAATCACCAATTCAAGCGGGCTAGATATTGCTTCATTGGTTCTTTCAAGTCATTCAAGATAGCCGAATCGAGTCTCCTAGCGAACAGCTTATAGCGTTCCTTTATATTCCGATCTTTCTCCTGCCTGCAATCACGGATCAACCAAGATCCAATCCTTCTCATAGATATTTCGCAGATCACTGAGCCCTGGGTCGTTATAATCATTTACCCATCGAGAAGGTGCTATCGTAATCTTATTCGGGTTATTATTGAGCCAAGTAGCCCACCAGCTATAACTCGAATTCGCAATGATGTTGTGTTTACATATTGACATTAACATCATATCCACCCAGGAATCCTGCTCACCGGAATGGATAATTCGATATTCTCTTAATCCCTGAAGCAAACCTGATGTCTTCACCCAACCGACATCGTCAGAGAATATGTAAAATATTGGATTATTTACATGGCCATAAATATACTGAATGGCTTCTTCATAATATCTATCTGTACATATTCCACCGTAAATTTTATTAAACCGCGCATTCTCTATATAATCGCCTCGGCGAAAATGAATTGATACTGCTTCTGCATGCTCTATTTGCAAAAGCAGTTCAGCTATTGGGTCACTATTACAGCTTTTGAAGGTGAATCTCTCTCTGACCTTATCTTTTATGTGCGAGAAATAGGCAGATGATTGCCAATATCCTATGAAAAAGAGATTGCCTCCAGCGCAGACCGACTCTAGATCTACGGATGCTCGATCGATTACCACGCGAAAGGAGGAGAGGCAAGAGGCCTTTATGAATCTCGCGAACTTATCCATGACTCCAATTATGAGGGAATTCAGATTGCCACTATTCGCACTTGAATATGACCTCTTTACCAGCGAAGATAATAGCGCAACCGCTAGCGGATATCGAAACACCTTCGCCGATAAGTCAAAAGCTTTGTCAAGCTCAAACAAGCGCTTATGCTCGATATCATCATCGAATTCTTCGATATCGAAATATATCCGATATCCCAAATCTTCTAGCGCCAATGCCAGCGCATATTGGAACATCTGATTCCCAATACCACCGCTGAATTTTACAATTGCCTTGATTTTGGATCCCCCTCCCACTCTTCATAATCTCTTCGAATGATCCAACCTGCCTATTTCAATGGAATCCACAATTGGCCCATGCATAATTGATTCAATATGGACTCAACTCCCATGACATTGTACTGATTATTGTCTTCAATTATTTACATCACTGGAAAGAACACCCTATCTCATACACGGAAGTGATTAGAGACTCTTTTGATCATTCTTCCAATTTTGGATTGTATTCTCTTTAGAATATTCGCCTTCGGCGATCTTGAAACAACTGGCCGTTCTAGAGACCTCAACCTAATTTTCGTGAAGTGATGCAATCTTGCAAGCATTTCATTCCTTTTCACTTCTGAGTCGATATTATTAATGATCCAATCGATGTGTTTGATCTTGTCAGGCCGGCTTGCATACCACTCTTGATATTCCAAATACCTAATTATTGCCTCATCTATTAGGCACGGCACTTTCAACTCAAGTTCTATATTATCCACTGTAATTATTTGCTTTTCTGCTCTATCAATTATACTCTCGAATAAATTAGGCTTTACTTCAATTTTTGAATAATTCGCCAATGATCCATACAGGTCAATCCTAAACCACAAAGCATCTCTGCTCATCACGTCAAAATGAAAATGATCCTCTCCCTTGATCTTCCTAACACGAATTGAGAGTTCTTTACCTATGAATTTCTTTGAGCTCCTCAGCATAGCATTAAGAATAGTCTTAGTATCTAAAGCCAAAATATCGATATCAATATTAGGTGATACATTCGAGTAATCGTTTCCAATTCGTTTGATAAGTGCATGCGGATAATTGGAAATTGTTCCGAGCACACTCGTCATGATATCTTTCATTCCGCCCCCAATATCATTACTGGAATTTTATCTAATCCTCTGTTCTTATAGATTGAAGCCCTGTGGACGCCATCAGCAATCACATATTGTCCCTCAATATCCTTGACAGCAATCAACGGCTCGTCGATTGGATCACCCAGATTCTCCATTAACCTCTTATATTTCGAAACAGAATAGTAGTCCGTCAACAACACTCCGAAGTACTTATCCAGATATTCTTTATAGATATTGATATCATATTTGATTCCCCTAAAATGTGGAGTATCAATAATTCTAGATATCTTTTGCTTATCTCCAATATTTATTGTCGCATACAGATCGTCCAGAGAGATTATTCTTACAAGAAAATTGTCAGTCTCTCCGAGATGCGCCGGAACGCCAATCCAATGGAATTGCTCTTGCAGTAGTTTTACACCCTCTGCATATCCCAATAATCTCAATGCATAGTCTGTCTGCTCCCAACAATCACTAGCATGGATTACATGTTCTTCACTCCGCTGCCCATTTCGATCCAGAGGATTATATTTATTCCGTATAACCTCCTTTAGCAATCGAATGGTGTTGGATTCTTCATGACGAAAAGCACCATCTCCATGGTAATCGACTTCCGGATCATTATTTCTGAAGAATATAAATAGAACCTCTTTCGGTGTTGACAACAAATAATTGACTTTATTCTCTAGATGTTGAAATGGCGCATAGTCAAATGAGTAGATTCTATAGACAAATTCGCTGATTGACTCTGGCCTATAATTGAAGCATTTGAGGATTTCTATTCCAGACGTATTTTCAATTATATCTAGTATCCCATCCCTATATTTCAATCCATGTCCCCATATCAGTATGTAATCGAACCGTGGGGACAAGGAGGAAACGAATGATGACATCATTTCTCCTTTATGGAAATGCTACAATATATATCTGAGGAAAACATACGAGATACGTTTCATGCCGAACACGATTGATGGCATTGGTGTATCCATTTTTCCATAGACTGACTTTATTGTATCCATATAGAACTTTGTGTCACTGATTACCATCCGGCTATAGCTAATAGGATTGCGCAAGAAGGATTTGATATTGCGCAGACAAGTACTCATAAGTTGCTTTTTCGAGCCAGGAATCAATCTATCGTTATAGCATTTAGTGAACAATGTATCGCTTATTTGATGTATTTTAGTTACGCCTAACGCGATCAGTAAAAATGCTTGATCATATCCTCTGCCCATATGCTTTTGAGATAGACCTCGTCGTTTTGCCTGTTCCACCACGATTCTTAAAACGTTGATACGCCACAATCCATAGCTCATATTGGCTTTGTGAGTAAGGGTCTCATCTAATAATAGAAAATGAGCCTTACAATACCTTGAGTGCAGGAATTTATTATAATCTATTTTTACTTGCTTACTATCTACCGGGGAATAGAGCATGTATTTTGAAAAGACCATCCCATACTCTTGGTTATTCAAAAGCGGCTGCAGACATTCTTCAATATATCGTGAGTCCCACTCATCATCATCGGACGCCCACATGAAATAATCTCCCTTTGCTTTTTCTAATACAAAGAAAAAGTTATAAAAGCCTCCCATGTTCATTTCTTGATGATAATATGATGCTCTTGAATCTCTCTTAATATATTCTTTGGCAACTTCTTCAGTTTCTGGAACGGGCGAACAATCATTAGATATGATAATCTCGATATTTCTATAGGTCTGTCTATTCAAACACTCCAGCGTTCTTAGCAAACCTTCTGGTCTATTATATGCTGGAATTCCGATACTAATTAATGGTTGTCGCTTCATTCATCCCCCCCCACCATACAACCGATGAACATGTTATAAGTTAGATTGTTCCACATTATAGAACCCAATTCCTAATATCGATATTCCCATTTCCAGCTTGGATATATGACATTTTCTCTTGCTGGTGATAATTGCTGAATATTGCTTGCTATAGAGGCGATTTCAAATGAGAGACTGGGCGTGTCAGTAATGATTCGCTTCACAGAATGTATAGCGAAATCGAATCGAATATGATATTTTCCGGTAGCGAAGATTCCAGTATCAATCGCCAACATGATGGAGTGCGTCCCGACATTTGTAAGCTTATTTCGATCGCCTTCCTTGAAATAATCCGTGGCTGAATTGACACAAAGTTTTACACCATCCTTATTGAGAAATTCTACAGACAGGACCAAATTGGCTAAATAGTTAATCACTGTGTACTCAATACCTAGATATACTGTATCCCCTTTAGCGAACCTGTTATTTCTAAATATCTCTCCATCTTTATTAGATAGATAGGCCTTTGTCAGAGTGAAATCTTGACTGCCTTCAGCTCCTTCCCAGTATCCATAAGATAGACTGGCACTGTTCTCTGATAGATATTTATCAATACAGGTAGATATATCGTCTTGCAGGATATTCCTGCCTCTCTCTAGGACGATGCCCCTATTGCATAGACTCGATACGGCGATCATCTGATGACTGACAAACAATACTGTTTTCCCCTGCTCGCTACTGAGATCCTGCATCTTCCCCAGCGCCTTCTTCTGGAACGCCGCGTCACCCACGGCCAGCACCTCGTCAGCGATCAGGATCTCGCTGTCCAGGTGTGCAGCAACCGCGAATGCCAGGCGCACGTACATGCCGCTGGAGTAGCGCTTTACCGGGGTATCGATATGCTGTTCTATCTCGCTGAAGTCGATGATCTCATCGATCTTCTTGTCTATTTCTCGCCGCTTCATGCCCAGGATGGCACCATTGAGGTAGATATTCTCCCTGCCCGTCAGCTCTCCATGAAAGCCGGTACCAACCTCCAGAAGGCTCGTAACCCTACCCTTTATCTTGATGATGCCTTCTGTCGGTGCCGTAATCCGAGACAGTATCTTGAGCAACGTGCTCTTGCCCGCGCCGTTCTTGCCGATGATGCCCACGCGGTCGCCCTGCTGGATGTCAAAGTTCAGGTCCTTCAAGGCCCAGAATCCTTCCGGCCTGTCGGCGAAGTGGTCCGCCCCTATCTGGCCATGCGGGTCCGGCTTGCCGCGCTTGCGGGCCAGCCAGCTCTGGATGTCCTTGTACAGCATCCCGTGGTTGATGGCTCCAAGCCTGTAATATTTGGAAAGGTTCTCTACCCGTATGGCTACGCTCACGCTGTCATCCTCTTCCTTGTGCCTATATCACGTCTACGAAGGTGCGTTCGTTGTGGTTGAACAGTATCAGCCCCAGGAACAGGACCATGAACGTTACCGCTATGCTTGACCACATCATGAATGGCGTGGGCCCGCCCACGCCATAGAAGGCAGCCCGGAACGCCTCGATGGGGGCGCTGACCGGGTTGATGATGCTGACCCAGCGATACTTCTGGGGCATCTGGGACAGCGGGTACACGATCGGCGTGGCATACATCCACAGCGACATTCCAAAACCTACCAGTTGTCGCAGGTCACGGTACTTGGTCGTAAGCGACGATATGATCATGCCGAAGCCGGTGCCCAGCATCGCCAGCTGCGCCAATAGCAGCGGAAAGGCAAGAACCCACCAGGTGGGCCGTATCGGCGCGCCACGGGCAACGAAGTATACGTAGAACACCAAGAGCGTGGCAAACTGGATGACCACCGATATCAGGTTCGAGAACACCTTGCTGACTGGTACCGCCAGCCGTGGAAAGTACACCTTGCCGAAGAGCCCCGCATTGCCGGAGAACACGTCAGCTCCGCTGTTCAGGCAGGTGGAGAAATATCCCCACAGCATCGTACCGCCATAGTAGAACAGCGTGGAAGGCACACCGTCTGTGGGTATCTTGGCCAGGTTGCCGAAGATGAAGGTGTAGATGATGGAGGTAAAGAGCGGGTTCATGATGAACCACAGCGGCCCCAGTATCGTCTGCTTGTACACCGTTACAAAGTCGCGGTTGACGAACAGCTTGATCAGGTCACGATAGTGATACAGCTCCCGCAGGTTCAGGTTCAGCCACCTGCTCTTGGGCCGTATGACCAGGCTCCAGTCGCCATCATCGTTGGTGGTATCGCTCATCAATTTCGCCTTTCTTGAAAGTGATCAGTGATCTGTGGAGAGTACGCTAGCTTGATCACTGGTCGCAGCTAGTTAATTTCTGATCTCTTCATCGCACACAGCACAGATGCATCTATCAATAAATACAATTTTAGTTAATAATATTTCCTCACTGTCGATATATAGAGTACGATCCCTCGAGGGGTGCGAGTCAGGCACAAGCCCTGCCAATGGGCATGAAAACACCGGATTTTCCGGCGCGTATCACTACTGCACGGTGCGGAAACTCGATACTCGATACACAAATGGCCAAGATCAAAAAGGGTGTCGTGGTTCCTCACTCGAGGAAACAAAGTATGCTTAAAGTATCAGCCATACAGAACTACTTGCCGAGCGTAGACAAACCATACATGGTGCACACCACGTACAAGGAAACCATTGGCTTTGACGGCCTCATCGACCGTATGGCCTATGGTCGTACCACCATAACCAAGGTGGACCTGGCGGGCGCATTTCAGCTGCTTTCGGAAGAACTGCACAAGGCGATCGCCGAAGGATATATCGTCAAGATGCCCTTCGGCTCTCTCTACCTCTCGGCCTCGGGCACCTTCGACCATCTTGACCAGCCCTTTGTCTATGGGCAGGAAGGATCGAACCATGACCTGCGCGTACACTTCAGGGCCAACCGGTCCGAGGAGATCAGCATAGCCCAGGACGCGAAGGTACAGCGCGAGTTCTACGCCGACAAATCCGCTCCCATCGTCTTCTCTGCCGCCTCCATTGTAACCGAAGAAGACCTGGTAGCGAACCGTGGCGATTTCGTGCGCATCCGTGGCAACCACCTCAAATTCGACAAGGCCAAACCGGAACTCGGCGTCTGGTTCAAGAACGGCCAGGAACACAGGGCTGTCCTGTATGCGTCCGTAACCCCCGGCACCGTGATAGCGCAGGTGCCACCGGACATGCAGCCCGGCCAGTACACCCTGATCGTGCGCACCTCGACCAATGACAAGGACATCAAGGAGACGCACCTGTCTGCGCCGGTGTCCATACTATAACAATGTAAAAGAACCCAGAGGCGCCCGCCCCCGTCAGGGCTGGCGCCTCCCCGCAGACAGGTCGTATTCGCTATCCACAATACATCCTGGTCGGTACCCATAACAGGCAGTATTCAGTATCCGCATCAGTGCCTGTTCCAGCCCCGAATTGCACCTGTTCCGCCTACCATACAGTACCTGTTCCATACACCATGCAGCACTGATTCCGGACCGCTTTCAGCACTACTTTCCATCTCTGTATCCTGCGGTTCCGCGTCTCCGGTTGAGCGATACAGAATCCCGACCGCATATCACGCGCTCCCATATCTCTCAAGAAAATCCGCGTATGCCCCGGCTATACCCTCGTCCAGCCCGACACGAGGTCGCCAGCCGAGGCCGAACAGACGGCTCTCATCCATCAGCTTGCGCGGCGTGCCATTCGGTTTGTTCGTATCCCATCTGACCGTCCCATGGAACCCGACCGCCTTGCCGACTTTGTCTGCCAGCTCCTTGACGGTCAGCTCGCTGCCCGAGCCCAGGTTTACGAACTCGCCCAGGTCCTTCGCGTCGTGGCGCTCCATGAGAAACACCAGCGCGTCCGCGCAGTCATCCGCATGGAGGAATTCCCGGTAAGGGCTTCCATCCCCCCAGAGCGTCACATCCCGGCCCGCCACCTTCGCCTCGTGGAATTTGCGTATCATCGCCGGAAGGACATGGGATCCTTCCAGATCATAGTTGTCGCCTACCCCGTAGAGGTTGGTCGGCATGGCGCTGATGAAGTTGGTGCCGTATTGGTCGTTATAGTGCTTGCACAGTCGTATCGCGGCAATCTTGGCCAGCGCGTACGCCTCGTTCGTCGGTTCCAGCGCGCCGGTCAGAAGGTACTCTTCCTTCATCGGCTGCTGGGCCAACTTGGGGTAGATGCAGGATGAACCAAGGTTCAGAAGCTTCGTCACCCCGCTCTTGTACGCCGCGTGAATCACATTCAGCCCAATCGCCAGATTCGTATAGATGAAATCCGCCGGATAGGTCGAGTTGGCGCCAATGCCGCCCACCTTGGCGGCTGCCAGGAATACGTATTCAGGTTCCTCCGCCTTGAAGAACGCCTCCACCTCCGCTTGCCGTGTCAGGTCCAGCTCCTGGTGCGTCCGCGTCACAATATTCACGTATCCACCGGCTCGCAGCCGACGCATGATCGCGCCGCCGACCAGTCCCCGATGGCCCGCTACATAGATTCTGGAATCGCTCTTCATCGCCGAACCTCGTTGTACAGCGGTCACTCTCTATATTCCTTCACACTGAATCCGCCATTCCTGAGATACAGCTCCTCTTCCGCTTTCCGCAGATCGGCGTCCACCATCATCTGCACGAGCTCGGACAGTTGCACCCTGGGTTTCCAGCCCAGCTTGGTCAGGGCCTTGGTCGGATCGCCGATGAGGAGCTCCACCTCGGCGGGGCGGAAGTAGCGGGGATCTATCTCGACGAGTACCGTGCCGCTCGCCTGGTCGATTCCCTTTTCGTTGACACCAGAGCCCTCCCAGCGAAGCTTGAAGCCAGCACGGGCAAAGGCCATCGTGATGAAATCGCGCACCGTCGTCGTCACGCCGGTAGCCATCACATAGTCGTCGGGCTTGTCCTGCTGGAGCATGAGCCACATCAGTTCAACATAGTCGCCAGCAAAGCCCCAGTCGCGCTTCGAATCGATGTTGCCCATGTACAGCCTGTCCTGCAGGCCGTGCCTGATGCGGGCGGCCGCCCTGGTCACCTTGCGGGTCACGAAGGTCTCGCCGCGCAAGGGGCTCTCATGGTTGAAGAGGATGCCGTTGGATGCGTGCAGGCCGTAGCTTTCGCGGTAGTTCACGACGATCCAGTATGCGTACAGCTTGGCGCAGGCATAGGGGGAGCGGGGATAGAAGGGCGTGGTCTCCTTCTGAGGGACTTCCTGCACCTTGCCGAACAGCTCGCTGGTGGAAGCCTGGTAGAACCGCACCTTCTTCTCCATACCCAGAATACGAATCGCCTCGAGGAGGCGCAGGGTGCCCACCCCGTCCGTATCGGCGGTGTACTCGGGAACCTCGAATGATACCTGGACGTGGCTCTGCGCGCCGAGGTTGTATATCTCGTCCGGTTGAGTCTCCTGCAAAATCCTGATCAGATTGGACGCGTCGGTCAGGTCACCGTAGTGCAGATGGAAACGGACATTCTGCTCATGGGGATCCTGGTACAGATGGTCGACGCGGTCGGTGTTGAAACTCGAGGCGCGGCGCTTGATGCCGTGCACCTCGTAGCCCTTATTGAGCAGAAACTCCGCGAGGTACGCCCCGTCCTGCCCCGTGACTCCGGTTATTAAAGCCTTCTTCATCATATACTCCTGGTTGACAGATAGCTTGTCATTGTTTGCTGTTCACTTTACCCGCCATATACTTGAAGAATGCCTCCACCCGGCCCATGAATGAGGCCTCAAGGCGGCTGCGAGCGGCGCCAAACAGATCAAAGGCCTTGACGGCACCGACTCCATAGAACACGATGCGCGCGCCATCCCGAAAGGCATACAGTTCCCAGGCCATATCGCCTGATTGCACCGCCTTGAAATTGCGGTAGCTGTAGATGATGGGCACCAGGTTGACACCCGAGAAGCGAAGCGCGACGGCGTGCCCCGAAGGATCCACTTCCAGTCGACACTCGTAGCGGGCGCCAAAATCGTCAAAGGGCTCCATGTGCTGGACTACTTCGACCATCTGCCTCGTTGCGGTTTGGCTGCGCGTGACGACAGTCATCTTGTCAAAGAGATCATAGGTCTTCTGTTGCTGCTTGGACCAATAGGGAATGCCCACAAAAGACATGGGGTCTGCGAGCGCGGCCGCCAGGTTCCTCAGGATGGCATCAGCCGCCGCTGCGTCTGACGCCGGAATCATCGAAATTACTTCAGTTACATAATTGGGCCTGATGGCGGCGACGCGCGCACGCAGTTCGTCCGCGGTGGATCCAGCCGAGACAAGCGCGAGCTTGCGATAATCACCTGCCGGACGAATCACCGCGCTGCCACGGCCCAGCCTGTCCAGCTCCTCGGCCGAAAGCCCGCGCAGCGCCGTGGCACTCTGGGCGAACGCGGGGAACAGAGGCTCGATCAGGACAGAGAGCATGATAACCAGCAGTGACAATACACGCCGGTGGGATCCTTGTTTCATCCGCACATCCTTGCTAGTACAGCTGGCCAATGCCAAAGAATATCTCGTACGGGCTAGCGCCATCGCGCGGGCTGGGGGCGGTCAGCGACCGGTTCTCCAGGACTGCCTGCAGGTCGAACCCGAGGCTTGCCCGTACGATGAAGCTGCGCATCTTGACCGGGAAGACCAGGAATTCCAGCCCGCCGGCATACCACGGGTCATCGAATCCCGTCGTCGATCCGAGCCTGCGCGACAGGCCGAGGTCGAGGAATGGGGAGGCCTGCAGTTCAAAGTCCAGCCAGTCCTTGCCAATGAACACATGGGTCGGAAAGTCGAAAAGTTTGACGGGCATATCGAAGTTGGCAAAGACCGCGGCATCACCATCGACACGGCTGTCCAGAATGCCCCGGAGGCTACCCCCCTGGTCGGTGCGTTCGGCTCCTGTCAGCCGATACCAGGCCTGCAGCCTTGAAGAAATGCCAATGCGGCCCAGCCAATTGAAATGTGCCCGGGCCGTGGTATCGATATAGGAACTGAACGTCTCGGTCGGCATATAGAACGAATTGCTGTTGGACAATGAGAGTGAGTAGCCGGAACGCTGGTTGCCTTTCCAGTCGATGCGGCCCGCCGACAACCCATGATAGGCGCTGAAGGTTACCCCATCACGTCCCGCGTACATGAGGTCGCCCGCGAAGTCCCAGTTGTCAGAGACGCTGAGTGACGGACCATAGGAGACCTCGCCCAGGATGCCAAGATCGAGCCCGGTCGGTATCGAGGCGCTGACCGAGGCTGAAGATCCCAGATAGTAGAGATCCGGATCGGTGGTAACGCCATCCGGATTGAAGTTCAGGCTCTGACCAGCCGAGACGGTAACGGGAAATCCCGGTTCCGGGAAGGTCACCGATATCGTCGCCGACGTTGCCGAAGTGAACGGGGTAACGCCATCGGCATACAGGCTCAGACTGTCCGATATGCCCAGCGACCAGTCATGGCTCATCGCCTGGAACGGCAGGGTAAAGCTCGTCGAGACGCCGAAACCTTGCCGCTTGGACTCATCAATTTCGTAATTCAGGTTGAGCGACAGCGTCTGCATCGATCCCGCGAAGTTGTAATCGCGGCCCCTGATAGACAGGAGCCAGCCCGAGTTGGAATCATACTGGAACTTGGGCAACGCGATGATATTCCAGGAATCAGTGGTCCTGAATATTATGGCCACATCGTAGCCACCATCGACGGAAGCCGTCAGATTGTAGTCTGCCTCCACCGATGCAAGCACGCGCTCATTGGCCAGAACCTGTCGCCGGTCGGCGATGAAGGCTTCGAGCTCCTCGAGGCTCCTGAAGGTCTTGCCAATCTTGATGTCGGCCTTGTCCAGAAGGACAAAAGGAAGCGTCTTTCCGGTAACGTCGAAACTCACCGTTCGTATTACATAAGGCCCGGTCGTTTCCGTCTGCGCGGCTATCGGTGCGAGGGATAGGGTTGTCAACGCGAGAACGATAGCAAATCGGGTCGAGAAATGCCTGGTGGTAATCATGGTGCTCCTGTCATTCAGTGCTTGTAGATTGGCTCTGCTGTACCTTGTGTATCGCGTCGATCAGCCTGTCATTATCCTCGGGTCCCCGTACGGCGAGCCGGATGAACTGGCCCTCTGGAAATCCGCGCTTCCCGCTCAGATCCTTGATGAGTATCTCGCTGTCATGGAGCAAGGCCTGCGCCAGATCCCGCGCCGTCATATGGGCCTTGAGCCGGCACAGCAGGTAGTTTGCCTGTGACGGGAAGACCTCGACGGCGCCCGTACCGATCAGAAGCGCCGAAAACCGCTGGCGCTCGGCCGCGAGCGAATCGCATGCGGAGCGATAGTCGGTCTTGTACTTGTCCACAATCTGCAGGAAGAACTCGCCAAAGGAGTTGATGTTCCACACCGGCGGAAGCTTCCTGGCGGCGGAACAGAGTTCCATATCTCCGGAGGCCATGACGCCCAATCTGAAGCCCGGTACGCCGTAGCTCTTTGAAATACTCTTGATCACGACAAGACCCGGCCGCTCCACGAGGTATCCGTCATCGAGCAGGCTGTAACGGATCTCCCGCTCGGCAAAGTCGGCGAACGATTCATCGACAATCACACGCTTGCCCTTGGCCAGGAGGCGGTCGATCAGGCTCTTGAGTTGGGCTTCCTTCATGAAGTGGCCGCTCGGATTGTCTGGATTGACGACAACCAGGATGTCGGCCTCCACCATCGCCTCTTCCAGTACGTCCGCCGAATAGGCAAAACCCGTCTTGAACGTGTCCAGAACCAATGTTCGTTCGGATCCGAAGCGTGCGGGATACTCGTTGAAGGCCGGTTGCGGGACAAGCACGGTGCCTGGCAGAAGCCGGGCCACCAGATCGATCAGTTCGGCTGCCCCGTTTCCCACGACAATCCGTTCTGGATCAACGCCGAAGACCTTGCCCGCCAGCGAACTCTGTATCCTGGCTCCCGACGGGTACTGTGTGACCAGATCCTTGAAACTGGACTTCACTTCATCAAGCAACCGCTGCGGCGGAAAGAACGGATTGACGAGGTAGCAATAGTCGAGCAGCTTCGGGAAGCGCCAATATCCGCCATACCGCGATTGCATCAGATCGAGCCGTGCCACGCCATCAAGGAATATCGATTGCGCGACCTCGAGATCGTTCGGATCGTCAATCTCATACCATCTTCTTCTACCAACGTCATGCGCCTTCAGCCTGACCTCATCGAGGAAGGCCAGAACCTTGAGCACCTGTTCGTAGTACTGGTTGTCTCCAAAGGCCGCGAGGTACGCGTCGAGAAAGGGCAGATAGTACTTTCGGGAGAACTCCGCCGAAAACTTGTAGATGTTGACCGTCTTGTAGTAGTCCTCGACCCGCTTCCATGCAAAGTCCTTCTTGTCGACCACAGAGACGATATTCCGTTCGCCATCGACGAGCGTCACCGTGCCGTCCATCCAGGATTCGAACTTGGCGACAACGGCCAGATTGGGTTCCGGATTGGCAATCACGTCAGCCAACAGCCCCGACTCGAAGATGAGGTCGCTTTCAAGAAGCAGCGAATCGGCTTCGGCAAGATATTCCCTGGCCAGCCACAGGGAATATATGTTGTTTGTCTTGTCATAAATTTCATTCATCACATAGATGAGCTCAAGCGAAGGATACCGACCGTCCAGAAAGGCCTGTAGCTTGTCTGCGCGGTATCCCACCACCAGGATGACCCGCCGTACGCCTGCGGAGACCAGTGCGTCGAGCGCATGCTCGATCAAGGCCTTACCATCCACCGGGACCATGCACTTGGTGCCATCCTGGGTATACTTCCCCAGGCGCTTGCCCATTCCAGCAGCCAGGATTATTGCCTGCACGGTTCATTTCCTTTCATCGCGCGACCTCGAAACGCCTATCTGTCCGTATAGTTCTTCCGCACCCACTGGGTGTACTCGCCCGAGCGGATGTGGTCGATCCATGTGGTATTGTCAAGATTCCACCGCACCGTCTGCTCCAGACCCGAGGCGAAGTCATGCCGTTGCTTCCAGCCCAGTTCGTCCTTGAGTTTGGAGCAATCGATGGCGTAGCGCCTGTCATGCCCCGGCCGGTCGGTTACATGGGTAATCAGCCGCTGATACTGGCTGGCGGGTTTGCCGGTCGCCTCGGCTACCTTCTCTATCAGCACCGACAGCAACTTGATGTTCTCCCACTCGTTCTCGCCGCCAATATTGTAGGTCTGACCGATTCGGCCGTTCCGCATGATGGTCCAGACCGCGGCGTTGTGGTCCCCGACATAGACCCAGTCACGGATGTTCCGGCCGTCGCCATACACCGGCAGGGGTTTGCCCTCCAGCATGTTCAGGATCATCAGCGGAATCAGCTTCTCCGGAAACTGATACGGGCCATAGTTGTTCGAGCAGTTTGACAGCGTAACAGGCAGGCCATAGGTATAATGGTAGGCCATCACCAGGTGGTCGCTCGACGCCTTGCTGGCCGAGTACGGGCTGCGCGGATCGTAGGGTGTGGTCTCGGTAAAGTAGCCGGTATCGCCAAGGGAGCCAAAGACCTCATCGGTAGAGACATGGTGGAAGAGCACATCATCCCGGCCCTTCCAGGCGGTGCGGGCAACGTCGAGCAGGGTAAAGGTGCCCATCACATTGGTTCTGATGAACGCCTCAGGGCCCAGGATCGAGCGGTCCACATGGCTTTCGGCCGCCAGGTGTGCCACCGCGTCGATCTTGTGCGTGTTGAATACGGCTTCGACCGCGGCCCGATCGCAGATATCCGCCTTGACGAAGAAGTAGCGCTGCTCCGCCCCACGGCTGGCGCCGTAGCGCTCGTCGATTTCCGCAAGGCTCTCCAGGTTGCCCGCATAGGTCAAGGCATCGAGATTGACGACGCGTCCCTTGAAGTCGGCCTGGTCGAACAGGTACTGGATAAGGTTTGACCCGATGAACCCGGCGCCGCCGGTCACCAGGATGGTGTTGAATGATCGGCTCATGGTGTTCTGATCTCCTCCGATGCCCGCACTCGGTCACGCTTCAGGAACGCGCGAAGGCTCTCTTTCCAGTCAGGGACGGCGATGCCCGCAGCGACGATTTTATCCTTGGACAGCACCGAGTAGGCGGGGCGTCGCGCCCTGGTCGGGTATTCGGCGGTGGTCAGGGGCTTGATCCGGCACTCGTGGTCAAGGAGGCCATACTCCCGGCCCAGTCGCTGAATCTCCTGGGCAAATTCGAACCAGGTCGCCTGGCCCGCGTTCGTGTAGTGGTAGATGCCAAAACCGGTCATATCCTGCTGGATGATCCTGGCGATAGCCTGGGCAAGGTCGGCGGCCCAGGTGGGGGTGCCACGCTGGTCGGCCACCACGCCGATGGAATCGAGCTCGCGCATCAGCCTGAGCATCGTGTCGACGAAGTTGGGGCCATGCTGGCCATAGAGCCAGGCCGTACGAATGATGAAATTGTGGGGACAGAGGTTCGCAACCAGCGCCTCACCCTCGACCTTGGTGCGGCCGTAGGCTCCCTGTGGGTCAACGGCATCGCTTTCAATGTAGGGGCGCGCGCCATCACCCCGAAAGACATAGTCTGTGGATAGGTGGATAAGTCTGGCACCTATCGCGGTGGCAAGCCCGGCAAGGTTGCCCGCGCCGAGCGCGTTGATGCCGCGGGCCAGGTCTTCCTCGTCCTCCGCCTTGTCCACCGCGGTGTATGCCGAACAGTTGATGATCCAGTCGATCGGCTGGCCCTTGGCTCCATCAGCCGCCGACAGCCATGACTGCAGGGCCCGCGGGTCACGGATATCGGTCTCGCGGTCGCTTCCAACCCACGCGAGGCCGGAAGCCGTCAGGACCTCCGCGACCTCTGTCCCCAGCATGCCCTTGTTGCCAACAAGCCAGATCATGGCGCCCCCCTATGCAGATCCTTGAGCCAGGGAAGGGCTGCATCCTTGTCGGACAGGATCACATCATCGATGGGCCAGCCGATGGCCAGATCCGGATCATTCCAGCGCACGCCACCATCACCTTCCTTGTGGTATTCTGCCCCGCACTTGTACAGGAGTTCCGCCTGGTCGGAGAGGGCAACGAAGCCATGGGCAAACCCCGGTGGCAGAAACAGCATCGTGTGGTTCTCGCCGCTCAGTTCGAGGCCAAACCAGCGGCCATACGTAGCTGATGCCGTGCGCAAGTCGACGGCCACATCCCACACGAGGCCGCTGGTCACGCGGACAAGCTTGGCCTGGGCATGGGGCTCTCGCTGGAAATGCAGGCCCCGGAGCACGCCGCGTCTGCTCCTGGAATGGTTGTCCTGCACGAAGACCTCATGGATTCCGGCCGCGGCAAACTCGCTGGCCTTGTAGGTCTCCATGAAAGAGCCACGGTCGTCGGGAAACATCCTGGGCCTGATAATCAGCAGGCCCTCGATGGCGGTCGGTTCGAAGGTAAATGGCATCGCTTCGGCTTTCTGGTGCGTTCTGGCTAGAGCGAAGCCAGGCGGGCTTGTTCTTCGCGCACGATCTTCAACAGGTACTCACCATACGTTGATTTCCTGAGCGAATCGGCCAGCGACGCCAGCCCTGGCAGGTCGATGAACCCCATGCGATACGCGACCTCTTCGATGCAGGCAATCTTGAGTCCCTGCCTGTCCTCCACCGTCTTGACGAAGTTGCCGGCATCGGCAAGCGAGGCATGCGTTCCGGTATCCAGCCACGCGAAGCCCCGCCCCAGGAGCTCGACGGTCAGCTTGCCACGACGCAAGTACTCGCGGTTGACATCGGTAATCTCGTATTCTCCTCGGGGCGAAGGCCGCAGGTTCTCGGCCACATGAATCACGTCGTTGTCATAGAAATACAGACCGACCACCGCATAGTTGGACTTAGGCGCGGCGGGCTTCTCTTCGATCGACAGCACGGTGCCATGGCGGTCAAACTCGGCCACGCCGTAGCGCTCGGGGTCGTTGACATAGTAGCCAAAGACCTTGGCTCCGCTGGACATCTCGGCGCAGGCCTGCAGGATCTTCGAGAATCCCTGCCCATAGAAGATGTTGTCTCCCAGAACCAGGCACACGGAATCCTTGCCTATGAACTCCTTGCCCAGGACGAAGGCCTGGGCAAGGCCGTTCGGCGTCTCCTGGACCTTGTAGGAGAGCTTCAAGCCCAGCCCCCTGCCGTCTCCGAGCAGCGCCTGGAACCGGGGCAGATCGAGCGGGGTCGAGATGATCAGTATCTCCCGGATGCCGGCAAGCATCAGGGTCGAGAGGGGATAGTAGATCATCGGCTTGTCGTAGACCGGCAGCAGCTGCTTGCACACGACCTGGGTCACCGGAAAGAGGCGGGTACCCGCTCCACCGGCCAGAATGATGCCTTTCATGAATCGTTTTCTCCTGTCATGCTGATGATCCGCCAAATATGGCGCACATCCTAAACCTCTGTCCCTCGAAATTGACATCGCGTTTCCAGCTATAGCAGCCCCGGCTCGATCGCTTTCAGCGCCTCGACCGCGTCCTTGACTTGCTGCGTGGAACCGCGCCTGGCAACCAGCAGAGCATCAGGCGTATCGACGACAACAAGATCCTCGACCCCGACGAGCACGATGCGTTTCCCCGACGCGACGACCAGATTGCCGCTCGACTCGACCGAAACAGGCTCAGGCGTCCCGAGCACGGCGCCGGATGCTCCACGGGGACAGAGCTCGTCATACAGGGCATCGTAGCTTCCCAGGTCGCTCCAGCCAAGCGATGGGGGACAGAGGACGCAGGAAACACGGTCGCTCTTCTCCATGACCGCGTAATCGACGCTGATGGACGGGATGGCCGACATATCGGCCAGGGTCGGACGCAGGGGTTCCCTGCTAGTGGCTCGTTCATGTGCCGCAACACAGGCGGCAAAGACATCGGGTGCGTGCCGCTGCAATTCGTCCAGAAAAGTCCCCGCGGCAAAGCAGAACATGCCGGAGTTCCAGTAGTAGCGGCCCTCCGCGACGTAGCTCTTCGCCGTCTGGGCATCGGGCTTCTCCTTGAAGGAGATGACCCGCTCGCCATCGGTCTCTATGTAGCCGTAGCCGGTCTCGGGATAGGCGGGAGCGATGCCGAAGGTCACCAGTCGGCCAGCTTGCGCAAGCTCTGTCCCCCGCGCGACGACGGCTCCATACTCCGCCATGCCGCCAATCAGGTGGTCACTGGGTGCCACGAGCACAATCTCGTTTCGTGGCAACATCAGACAGGACAGGGCAATCGCCGGCGCGGTATTGCGCCCTACGGGTTCTATCATGGCGCCATACTCATGCACCCCGAGGCCATGAAGCTGCTCCTGAGCAAGCAACCTCTGTCCCTCATTGGCCGCGACGATAAACCGAGAGCCCAGCGACAGATTCCGCGATACGGCCCCTTCAAAAAGGGAGCCGCCGGGAACTATGGCGGCAAACTGCTTAGGCCTTGCCGCCCGCGACAGGGGCCACAGCCTGGTTCCGGACCCGCCACATAGTATGATCGTGGTCATGGGCGCCTTCTATGCGAATATTTATTCACTATTCTCATGTCTTTGCCAACCTCTGTCCCCGAATTTTCCACATCAGACGCCAGCGAGGACGCGCGCAAGGCTCTCTTCAGGAAATCCCGATGCAGCGCCGGAGACGGCCGATTCTGGAGCCGAGAGTTCGGGCCAGATGATCACCGTACCGGAATCCGCAGCAAGCCGCTGGGCCTTTTCCGGATCAACGGATTTTACGAAAAGCAGGCCATGCCGTTCGCACGCGTACTCGATCAGAAAATCGATATCGGAGGCGCCGGCAAGCACGAGCCGGGTCACGCCATCGCGCTTCTTGCGCATCACGAACGATTCGATCATGTCACGATAGAGTCCTGCCGCGCGTGCTGTACGCCTGAAGTACCGATACGTACGATGCGCTATTTCGTTGACACCTTCCGGGGTAAGCGCGTACTGGATATTCCGTGCGTTCAGCCGCTTCAGGAGCACCCATCCCTTGTCGGAGAAGCGCCGGAGCAGTGCGTTGGTCATACCCAGCGACAGGCCCGCGGCGGCGGCCAGATCACGCTGCGTAAGATCCTGCGACCGTCGCTGAGACGAGTAGATGCTTTCGAGGATGGCCAGCTCGGCATCATCGGAGATGAGCGCCGAGGGATCGGGCACGAAGTCTGTCATGTGGTTGGCACTTTTCAAGAAGTCGATGGGAATTCGAATCGCCAAGGGTCTTGGCGATTTTAGGGCGTGGTGTCTGTCGTTCCTGGCCAGCACGAGGCGGACGAATCACGCTCCCGCCTGACCCAGGAAGTCTGTGACCTTGATTCGATACGAGATCCGAATCTAGGTGTTCAATCTACGAACAATCTTAACACGTGACTATGAGGAATTCAAGTGTTTTGAGGGACAGAGGTTTGCGTACTCAACCGCCGTGCAGTGCTGAGCGACAAAAAAAGCCGCCCTCCTAGGAAGGCGGCCCTGCGATGGTTGCAATAGGCGCTATCGATGTCCCCGGAACATCACCCGGACCTGCTTGTATAGGCCTTCGCCTTCGCTCTTGGTCTCGATATCGACGATGTCGTTCAGCGTCGTGTGTACAATCCTGCGCTCGAACGGGTTCATTGGCTCAAGGAGCACCGAGTTCCTGGTACGCCTGACTCGCTCGGCCACTTCATACGCCATCTTGACGATCGCCTCTTCGCGCCGGATCCGGTAGTTTTCGGAATCAATGATGATCCGCAGGTCCTCGCGACCCAGTTTGCCGGCATAGACATTGGCAAGGAGCTGCAGCGCATCCAGATTCTTGCCCTTCTTGCCAATCAGGATCGCCGCGCTCTCGCTCTCGATCCTGATGCCCAGCTTGAGTTCCTCGCGGAACAGGATGCTCGCCTTGCAGGTATAGCCCATCTTCTCGACCGTCATCCGGACGAACTCCAAGAGCTGTTCCTCGAATTCGCCCGCCGCCAGCTGATTGACAACCGGGCGGTGCCGTTCGGCGGCCGGCGTCTCTGGCTTTCGTTCCGGTCTGCCAGCGGGGACAGAGGATCGCGATTGTACCTTGATCCTCGTCTTGCCCTTCTTGAGGAAGCCCCCCCGCTGGGACTCCACAATTTCCACGTCAAACTCGTCGCGGGCCAGGCCCAGTTCCCGGGCGGCGATCTCGATGGCCTCTTCCTCGGTACGGCCTTCGAACTCGTATTCCATATAGATCTCCTATCAGAGAGAGGTTTTCAATTAGTTGCGCCCCTTCTTGACGCCTTTTCCGCCTTTTGTCGCAAGGACCTTCGGCTGCGGCTGTGCAAGGCGCTGGGCTGTGCGTTTCTTGTGGATAACCATGTTGATGACAACCTGCTGCAGGGTCGTCAGGATGTTCGAGGCGATCCAGTACACGAGCAGGCCCGATGGGACGTCGTAGAGGATGAAGAAGAACATGATCGGCATGCCATACATCATGAACTTCATCTGGCCCGCGCTCTGTCCGGCGCTCGTTGGCTGCTGCATGTAGCGGCCATACAGCAGCTGGCTGATCACGTAGATGATCGGCAATATGCGGATGGCCGAGACGCGCCAGATGACCAGATTGATCGTCTGGAACGAGTACACGGCTTCAGGCAGCGACAGGTCGTTGATCCATCCTGGGATGAAGGAGGCGCCGCGCAGATCGAAGTGATTGTTGAAGAGCGAGTACATGGCGATGAAGATCGGAAACTGGATCAGCAGCGGCAGGCAGCCAGACAGCGGATTGTAGCCCTCCCGCTTGTAGAACTCCGCCATTTCCTGGTTCAGCTTCTGCGGATTGTTCTTGTACTTCTCCTGCAGCTCCTGGATCTTCGGCTGCAGATCCTGCATCCTCGCGGTGGACTGGCTGCCCTTGAAGGTCAGCGGGAACATGATGCCGCGGACCAGAATCGTTACCAGGATGATCGCGATACCGTAGTTGCCCACAAGACTGTAGAACAGATTCAGACACCACTTCAGCGCGGTCTCCAGCCATCCCAGCATGTTGTTGCCTTCAAGAACGGCTTCAAGATCCTCGCCTGAGCGCTTGAACCCGTTGGCCGTCGGATCATCATAGCGAGCCAGTTCCTTCGAGCTCTTCGGGCCTGCATATATATAGAAAACATCGGTCTGGTTGGCGCTGCTCAAGGCCTGGCGGCTGAAGGCCATCGATGATATGGAAGGCTTGCCGTCGACAACCGTATTCGTATACGTATCGGTATAGTCAGGGACATCGGGAATGACGACGAGCGCAAAGTACTTGCCGGCAATCGCCGACCATGCGGCCTTGCTGCCGGGAACAATCTGCACCCCGGTCTTCGAAATCTTCCGCTTGCCACCCTCATAGCTGATGATCTTGCGCCAGTCAGCGTTCTTGGGCAATTGGTCGTAGCTCGGTCCAATCTGCGGGCCCACGGTCAGGGTATACGCATAGTCTCCTGTTCCGATCTTGGGGACAGAGGTTCCAGAACCCTGAATGGAGACGGACAACCGGAACATGTAATCGCCATTCTTGAATTCATACCGTTTCTTCAGAACAAACGGTGTGTCGTTCCCGGAGGAATCCTTTGCGAGGAATGATCTGGAGAACTCGATCACACCATCCTGTACCATCGAGGTATTCATGTACGAAGTGATTGGTACGGATCCCGCATCGCCGAGCGCCATGGAGAAGCCGGAAACCGATCCATTGCTGGGAAGGAACATGTCGACCGCTTCCTTGCCGTCGGCATGCTTCTTCAGCTTGAGCGAAACCAGTTCGCCACCACGGTTGGTGAACGTCGCATCGAACAAGTCCGTGGAAATCTTGTAGAACGCTTCCTGGCTGGGAGCATCCGCAACCGGCAGTTCGGCCAAAGCAGGCTGAACGGCACCTGAAACCGCGGGGGCAGCGGTCTGAGCAGGCGTTACCGCCGCTGCGGTGGTCTGAGTCGTCGGAGCCGGAACCTGGACGGGAAGGTTCTCCCGGGGAAAGAAGAAGTTCTGGATGGCCATGCCAGCCGTTATGACAACAACCATCATCACAATGGCTATCATCGTCCTCGCGTCAAACGCGTTGTTCGTGTTGTCGTCGTTGATACTCATGATACAGGATCAAAGCCTCCCGGATGGAATGGATTGCAGCGGATAATGCGCTTGACGGACAGGCCGAGCCCGCGAACGGCACCATGGCGCTCGATAGCCTCGAGTGCGTAGGCCGAACACGTCGGATAATATCTACAAGAACGCGGCTTCAAGGGGGATAGAGCTTTTCTATAGAAGATGATTGCGGTTCTGAAAAGTGATGACAGGATCATATTCATCGGCTCATACTACCACTTTGGCGCGATGTACGAGAGTATCGAGCTGTTGTCTGCGGATATCCACGGTGTCCTGATCAGGATAGATCAGAACGACGACATCAAGGCCCCGAATGACCGTCGATTTCAGCAACCGCCAACACTCCGAAACCACGCGGCGCGCGCGATTGCGCTCCACAGCATTGCCGTAACGGCGCACGGTAACAAAAACGGCGCGGGTTTCCGCGCCGCCGTTCCGCAAGACGTTGAGACGCATTCCCTTGGTGGACCAGCGGCTTCCCTCATTGAACACCCTGGAAATATCGCTTCGCGTCCGGATACGCTCCCGCTTCCGGAAGCGGAAGCTGGCAGCGCACCGTTCGTCGTCCGACACGGGAATCAGTACTTCTTCTTCTCGTTGGAAATGCTGAGCTTGGCCCGGCCCTTTGCGCGCCGCCTCTTCAGAACAAGCCGACCACTCTTGGTCTTCATGCGGGCCCTGAACCCAAACTTCCGTACACGTCGAGTCCTACTGGGCTGATACGTTCGCTTCATGACAATGTCTCCTCGGGATATATTCCCACGGATAGGTGAACCTATCCGAGAGCGTTCCTGACTACCTTAGCCGCCGGATTATAGGCATTACATCGAGTTTGGTCAATCGCTGATGATAACGGCAAGCGAGGGACGTGGTTCACGACCATTGATCAAACCTCTGTCCCCACGCGAATCATGCAGGCGCGCCTTGACCAGCGACGAAATGCGTGCAGATTTGATTGACATTATGGATATATTGATTACAATTAACAATCGATTATGCACAGATCAATGGGATAAGTAGTACATGAAGGTGGGAAGATGGCGAAATCTCCTCAGAAGATCAGAATATTCTCCGCACTTGAGGTTGCCAATCTCTGCGGTGTCGTCAATCAGACGGCCATCAACTGGATCCGGAACGGCTACCTCAGGGCATTCATGACCCCAGGCGGCCAGTATCGTATCTATCAGGAAGACCTGGTAGCGTTTCTCCAGGATCGTTCGATGCGCGTTCCATCCGAGCTCGAACTACCCCAGAAGCCAGACGTCGACTGGAACTTGATGGCAATCATCGATGACGACCGCTCGCTGAATGACATCATGAAGCGCTTCTTCGAGAGACTGGATGCCTCGTTTACCATCATACAGGCATTCGACGGCTTCGAAGCAGGAGCCCTGATGGCGGAACGGCGCCCTGGCTTCGTCATCCTCGACATCGACCTGCCGGGGCTGGATGGGAACCAGATCTGCCGGAAGGTCAAGACGGAGCAGAGTTTTGGCAAGCCATTTGTCATAACCATCACGGGACTCGCAAACCCCGAAGTCAAGGAACGTGCTCTCGCCTCAGGCTCTGACGCATTTTTCTCGAAACCGCTCGATTTCGATATGCTGGGATCGCTCGTGGCCGACTTGGCCGGGAAGGTTCGATAGTCATGGATGACAAGAGTAGTGGCCTGGTCCTCATTGTGGAAGACGAAGACTCCATCCGCCTGACCCTCCGCGATTACCTGCGAAAGAAGGGCTATGAGGTGCTGGTCGCCTCCGATGGAGTAGGCGCGATCAAGCAGCTGCTCGATTACGACATCGATCTCATACTTACAGACTACCGGATGGATGTCCTGGGCGGTGATTACTGGATCAAGTTCCTGAAGAAATATTGCCCCGAGAAGCAGGTTATCATCACATCGGGCTTCCTTCGACCCGATTTCGACATACCCTACGAAGTAATGTATAAGCCCTTCGATTACTCGGACCTGGAGAAACGCGTGAGGGAAGTAATTGCGGCGAGCAAGCCAAGCCCCAGACACTGAAGCGGAACGGAACATAGCCATCCTTGCACTCATCAGGGGCCGAGTACAGGGTGTGGGCTTCCGTTATGAGGCGCGATCCGTAGCCCGAGCTCTTGGAATATATGGCTGGATAACAAATCTTGCGGATGGTGGCGTCGAGACCTATGCCGAAGGGCCGTTATCCGCCATCTCCCGATACAGAGAATGGCTTTCGCACGGTCCTCCTGGAGCTCGAGTGAGCTCCGTCGATGTGTCTGAACGCGCACCTAAAGGAACCCTGACAAATTTCATAATTGAATGAACCACCGGCGACTGATGAAGTTCATGGCAAAATTGGGGACAGAGGTTTGGCAAGAATCGCCGTAGATCATGTTTCTGGAGCGAATCAGCTTGCCGATATGGCGGAAACAATCGAATATGTTGGATCAGTAAGCGACCGACGGGAGTCGAACCCGCGTCACGAGCTTGGGAAGCTCGGGTAATACCGTTATACGACGGTCGCGCGCAAACCGATACATGACGAGTGCAAAAAAAACGCCGCCGAAGCGACGCCACATTTTCCAAACGCGCATACTCATGCATTGCGCCAGGCCCGTCAGCCGGAACGGGGTTTACCCACGTTCGAAGCGACGGACTGAAATAAGGCGGCAACGAAACATTGCCGGAAAAGTGATCCAAACAATCACCTAGGAAGAAAGTACTCTAACGCTGATGGAATGTCAAGGCGTTTGATACGGCTGGGCAAGCAGTAGCGGTATCCGCCCAGGCAACAGGAGTCGCCGCAACAGATCTGGCACATCAACAATTGTATGCCACCCCTCCTGCTCGTGCGCCCTTCCTGAGAACTCATAGCTTGTGTTTCCCGCCTGAAGGCCAGCGGAAGCAGGATTGTTGTCTATATATATGAAGGTCCTCAAGAAATCGGAAAGGCTGAAGAGGACAACAGAGAAGAAGCGCTCTCCCCATACATGCCCCGAGAAACCGAGCGCTTTGTTGAAGCGCAGCGCGAAGACAGAATTGACCCACTGCATGATCGCCGAAAGGCTTTCGTTAGATGCTGGCCGAATGAGCAGATGGAAGTGATTACCCATAATACAGAAGTTATCCAGGCGAAAAGAATACTTTGCCTTGGCTTCATGCAACACTTGGAGGAACAGCTGTTTCATCATGCGATTGTTGAATATCATCTCGCCTCTATTGACTCGAGTGCTCACATGATAATAAGCCCCCGGCATAATCATTCGATTCTTGCGCATACCATAATGACGCCTATCAAAGCACAGGCGCTTGAGGCGCGAGCACATGTGCCTGCACTAACCTCTGTCCCCAAGGGTTCAAGAGACACATTCCCAGCCGGTTATCCACATACTATCAACATTTCCACAGCAAACTAACATCTTGCTCCTGGCAATTTGGGCTGTCTTCCTCTGCCGTGGGCCTAAAAAGAGCCGACCACGGAAGCAACTGCTTCCGTGGTCGGCTCGAAGGTCATTCCTTTGAATCCTCTGTCCCTCTAATCTTGTCAGGCTTCGACTTTCTCCGCCTTGACAGGATTACCGAACACGTCGGTCTGGATCAACTCATAACACTTGGTGGGACATTTCTCTACACAGATGCCGCATGATGTGCATTTCGAGTAATCGGTAACGGGGATTCCGTTTACCATGGTAATGCACTGCTCCGGGCACGCGCGCACACAAGCCTCGCACTTGATGCATCCGACCTTGCAGCTCTTCAGCACGGTTGACTTCACCACGGCACGGTTCGAACACAGCACAATCGATCCCAGCCTCGTCTTGGGGACAGAGGTCAGGATTTGCTGCGGACATTCCTTCACGCACAACCTGCAACCGGTACATTTGTCGTAGTCGACATGGGGCAGTCCATCGTCACCCATGTGCAGGGCATCGAACTGGCATACGGTGGTGCAATCGCCGAAGCCAAGGCAGCCAAACGCGCACAGCTTCGTGCCACCTGAGGAGAGCTTTGCGCCACGGCAGGTCTGTACACCGACATACTCGCCCTTTGCCGGGGCAACGTCCTTGGTTCCCTGGCATAGCAGCACGGCGACGACATCGTCGGCCACCGCATTGACGCCAAGCAATTCACCAAGTGCCGTCGCGACATCCTTGCCGCCCGGAGCGCACTTGTTCAACGGCGCGTTGCCGCCGGCGACCGCTTCTGCGTAGCCATCGCAGCCTGGATACCCGCAAGCACCACAATTGACGCTCGGCAGCAGGTTGCGGACCTTCTCGATCTTCGGATCCACTTCAACCTTGAACTTCTCCTTGAAGAATCCAAGCGCGGTACCCAGAAAGAAAGCGAGGGCCGCGGAGAAGCCGAGGGTGATCAGCACTATATACATCGTCGGATCCTCCTACTTGATCATCCCGGCAAAGCCCATGAAGGCTACCGTGATAAGGCCTGTTGCGACAAACAGAATTGGGGTTCCCTGCAGGAACTTCGGAATCGGGCTGTTCTTGATTCGCTGCCTGATGCCGGCCAGAAGCACCATGGCGAGCAGATAGCCGCCAGAGACACCAACCGCATACACCAACGCCTGTATGAAGTTGTAGCCCTTGGAAATGTTGTCAAAGGTCACGGCGAGTATGGCGCAATTCGTCGTGATGAGCGGAAGGTATATTCCCATGGCTAGATAGAGTCCTGGGACATTCTTCTTCAGATAGAACTCGACCAGCTGCACAAGGGCTGCGATGACGAGAATGAATACCAGTATCTGCAGAAACGATATGCCGAGCGGCACGAGTATGAAGTGATAGATGGGCCAGGTCGCCGCCGTGGCGAGCACCGTCACGAAGGCCACCGCGAAGCCCATGCCCGTTGACTGTCCCACATCGGATGTCATTCCGATATAGGAACACAGCGCGAGGAACCGCATCAGAACTACATTCTCTACCAGAAGGGCGGAGAGGAATATCGTACCGAGGTTCATGCTGCCTCCTTCGCGGCGGCGCCTGCATTCTTGAGCTTGTTGAGCCAGATGTTCAGCGAGATGAACAGCGCGAAGACGATGAATCCTCCCGGCGGGAAGGTGAAGAAGAGGATGGGCTGGAACGACGATGGCATGATCTGGATTCCGGCCACGGTCCCAGCGCCGAGCAGCTCGCGTACGGCGGCGATGCCGACGAGTACCCAGGTATACCCAAGGCCCATGCCGATACCGTCAAATATCGCATCGAGCGGGGGCTGCTTGTAGGCGAAGGCCTCCACGCGGCCCATGATGATGCAGTTGACGACGATGAGCGGAATGAACACCCCCATCGACTTCGAGAGCGCCGGAAAGTACGCCTTCATGCTCAGGTCGACGATCGTGGTGAAGGCCGCTATCACGATGATGAATATCGGAATGCGCGCATCATTGGGAATAAGTTTCCGGAACAGCGATATGACCAGTTCGGCAAACACGTTGACGAAGGTCATGGCAATACCCATGCCTATGCCGTTGGCGACGGTCGTCGTAACAGCCAGCGCCGAGCACAGGCCAATCATCAGCATCAACAAGGGGTTCTCGGTGATGATTCCCCTGAGCAGTATATTCAGCAAGCGCTTCATTGCACACCTCCGGTTGCATTGGCATCAAGCCAGGCGGCACCGGCGTCGCTGGCCTTCTTCAGGATGTTGGTCAGGGACTTGCTTGTGATGGTGCTGGCGCTTATCGCGATGACATCCTGCTTGACCACAAAGGGATCCGAGACAGCCTTGTTGGTGAATTGCCCTATGAATGTCGTCTTGGAGCTCTTGTTGACGAAGTAGGCCGGATTGACGGCGTTGGCGCCCAAGCCGGGCGTATCGGACAGCGTCAGGACGCGTGCTCCGGCGATGTGCTTGTCCGACCGGATGCCTATCAGCATCGAGGCGGCTCCGCCATAGCTCTTGCCTATCGCCTTGATGGCAACGCCGAGCACTTCGGTGCCGCGAGTCGCCTTATAGGCCTTCTCAAGCACGACTCCCGTATCGGAGGCCGTCAGCGCCGGTTCGATTACCGGGAAGTTGTCGGCCTCGGGGAACAGATCCTTGAGCGAGGCAGCCAGCTGTTCAGATTCCAGTCCGGCGATCTTCGGCCCGGTAATGGTGTAGACGAATGCCAAGGCGACGCAGGCACCAGCCGCGAAAAGTGCGAGTGTGAGGCCGAGCCTCAAGATGTCTTTCTTCACTTTGCGGCCCCCTTTGCCGCCGGCTTGGCGGTCGGCACAAAGCCGTATTTCTTCACTCTCAGGTTGTCCATGAACGGCGACAATGCGTTCATCATCAGAATTGCGTAGGTCACACCTTCCGGATATCCGCCAAACCGCCTGATGATCGCGGTTACGAGTCCAGCACCGGCGCCGAAGAGCGCCTTTCCGAGCGGCGTCAACGGGGTCGACGAATAGTCGGTTGCCATGAACACCGCGCCGAACAGGAGGCCGCCTGACAGAACGCCAAAGACCGGGTCCATGCCCAGCGCCCAGGAGGCGACGAAGGCAGTACCGATCATTGCGAGCGGTGTGATGAACGATATGACCCGTAGCGCCAGGAGGAATATGAAGCCTACGATGATCAGCAGGATGGAACTCTCGCCGATACAACCACCACGATTGCCCACAAAGAGCGTCCAGAGCGTCGAGCTGTACTGCGACACCGCGGCGAGTCCATTATCGACAAAGCCCTTGCCGACATCTGCTATCGTTCCGCCCATCTTGACGATGTTGAGTGGAGTCGCACCCGTGGTCGCATCGAGGACGCCCTTGAACGGGACGTGCCAGGTGGTCATTGCCGCCGGGAAGCTCATCAGCATGATGGCGCGACCGATCAGCGCTGGGTTGAATGGGTTCGCGCCCAGGCCGCCAAAGAACTCCTTGGCAAGCACGATGGCGGCGAATGAACCGAGCGCTATCATCCAGAGCGGCAAGGACGGCGGGCTGATCAGCGCGACAAGCATGCCGGTCACGACGGCGGACAGGTCATCGATATGGATCGGCTGCCTGGTAAGCGCCCTGAAGGCCGTCTCGGATACAACGGCGGTGACGACCGATGTCAGTACGACGAACAGTGCCCGGACACCGAAGAGGACCACGCCGTATATGGTGACCGGCATCAGCGCGATGATCACCGCAAGCATCAGTTTCCGGGGGGTAACACCGGTAAAGACGTGAGGGCTCGATGAGAGGAGCAGGTTATTTGCCGGCACGCTGAGCCTCCTTCTGCTTCTTGGCACGAACCAGCTGTTTTCCTATGCGGAAACGCTGGACCAGCTGGATATGTGATGGGCAGACAAAGCTGCACGTACCGCACTCGATGCAATCGAGCACGCCGATCTTCTCCGCCAGGTCGAGGTCGTTCGAGTTCAGCGCTCCATTGAGCAGCGCGGGCGACAACCTGCACGAACAGGCGCGCATGCAGCGCCCGCAGCGGATACAGGTGCCCTCCGCATAGACTTTGGCCTCGGAAGCATCCATCAGCAACAAGCCAGACGTATTCTTCTGCAACGGAACCTGCAGCGACGGCACGGCGGGTCCCATCATCGGGCCACCCATCACAATACGCCGCAGCTTGCTCTCATCGTAGCGGACCACATCGGGAAACAGGTCCTGCGCCAGCGTCCCGACAGGCACCACGAGATTCTTCGGTGTCTCGCAGGCACCGCCGGTGACGGTCAGGCCCGTATCGATCATCGGCTTGCCCTGCCTGAACGCCTCGGAGACGGACTTCAAGGTACCAACATTGCTGACCACGCATCCGACATCCATCGGCAGGCCACCCGATGGCACTTCCTTGCCGGTTATTGCGGTGATCAGCATCTTCTCGCCGCCCTGCGGGTACTTCGTCGTCAGGAGCTGTACCGTGATCGCGGCACCGTTGCCCCTGGAGGCTATTGCCTTCTGGAGACCGGCAACCAGGTGAGCCTTGTTGTCTTCGAGTCCTATGACTCCCTGCCTGGCTCCCACGATATGCATCACGATGGCCATGCCATCGATCACATCCTCCGGTGTTTCTTCCATCACGCGCTCGTCGATGGTCAGGTACGGCTCGCACTCGGCCGCGTTCGCTATCACATAGTCGACCGGCTTGTTCGGCGGAGGCGCGAACTTGACATGAGCCGGAAATCCGGCGCCGCCGACACCGATGATACCGGCATCGTGCACTCGCGCGAGCGCGGCTTCCTTGGTGCAGGCAAAGGGGTCAAGCACCGGCATGAAGTCGGTCTCGTCCTCGGCGGCCTGCTCGATGATGATGGCAAGTCCGTCCAGGTTGTTGACCTGCATGCGCGGCTCGATCTTCTTGACGGTGCCGGTGATCGAGGCGTGCAGCGGAACCGTCATCCGGCCTTCTGCGTCCGCGATCCTCTGTCCCCGCTTTACCAGGTCTCCAACCTTGACGAGCGGCTGGATGGGCGCTCCAAAATGCTGGTTGACGGGAATGACCACCTGTTTGACAGTGCGCAGCACCTCGATGGCATGTGGTGCGCTTCGTTCCTTGCGCTCGGGGGGATGCGTTCCGCCCTTGAATGTTTTGGTCGGCATGGCGAGGATGTGCTCCTTCTTCCGTTATGGCCGCGGAACATGGTCCGCTTTGCTGGCCTGAGGTCGATGAACGGATACGGTGTGATTGTGCTTGCCCTATCCAAACGAACGTGCAGCATGAGTTGCTCGATGGTTCTGTACGTGGATTCCGAACAAACGCGCCGTATCGTACTCCGCTTCAAAAAAACCGTCAAGCGTGGCAAATATATAGAATTAATTCGATACTATATGGACGATTAGAACCATTTCTTGCGCTTGAAGAAGATAACCATTCCCAGTGCAATGACAAGCATCACGCCAATCACGATGGGGTACGCGAGCGGGTGCTCCAGTTCGGGCATGTGTCTGAAATTCATGCCATAGACGCCGGCGATGAAGGTCAGCGGCATGAAGATGGTGGAGATGACGGTCAGGACCTTCATCACCTCGTTCATGCGGTTGGATACCGACGAAAGGTACACTTCCTGGATGCCCGAGGCACTCTCGCGGTAGCTCTCCAGCGCCTCGATGACCTGGATGGTGTTTTCCAGAAGGTCGCGCAGGAATGGGTTGATCGACTCTTCGAGCAGCCTGGACTCCGAATGCAGGAGCACGCTGACGGTCTCGCGGACCGGCCATATCATCCGCCGGAACCGGTTCAGATCGGACTTGACGTCCTGCAGTCCTCCCATGAACCCTGGCGCCGCGCGGACCGATGCGCTGGTCGCTTCGAATTCCTCAAGCCGCGAGCCGAGCCATTCGAGTACCGAGAAGTAATTGTCGACGATGACATCCATCAGCGCATAGGCAAGGAAGCCAGGGCCGGTTCGGCGCAACCGGCCAGCCCCGGTTCTGAGCCGCTCGCGTACCGGCCCGAAGCAGTCGCCCGGCGTCTCCTGTATGGTCAGCACCGCGTTCTGTGTCAGTATGATGCTGACCTGCTCATACTCGATGCTGTTGTCCAGCCTGCGCGTCAGCATCTTGGTAATAATGAAGAGATAGTGATCAAAATCCTCGATCTTAGGTCGATGCTCGGTATTCAGCAGATCCTCGATGGTCAGCGCATCGAGCCTGAAGAAGCCGCCGAGCCGCTTCAGGGCATCCTGGTCGGCCAGGCCATTGATGTTGACCCAGTTGACCATGCCATCCTCGACCATGGCAAAGACCTCTTCGATGTTCTCCGGAGTGACGAAGGATATCTCGCTCTGGCTATACTGAATCAGCGATATTGCCGCTTCGGTCGGAGCCCGGTCACCGATATATATCGGCGAGCCGGGAACCGAACCGGCGCTTCCGGTAGATACGCTCTTGAAAATGGGCTCGATGGGCCGTCTCGTTCGAGGATGCTTCGTATCCATCACGCCCCCTGTTGGCCGCCTGCGGATTCGATCCGCGCCCCGATGCCTGCTACTTTCTGTTCTTCAGAAGCTCCGCAAAAGGATTGTAGCTGGTTCCATCATCATCGCGGTCTTTGCCCTGCTTTTCAATCCTCTGTCCCCCGTCGGGCTTCCTCGCCACAACGACGCGCCGGGCAGCCGTAGAGGCCCCATCGCCGCGCGCCGGAGCGGCGCCCGTCGTTCGTTCGCTCTTGAGCGACAGGCCGATGCGCCTGCGTGACACATCGAGCGATATGATCCTGAATTCCTTCACATCGCCGACCTTCAGCACATCCATCGGATCCTTGACAAAGGAGTCCGACAATTCCGACACGTGTATCAGCGCACTCTCCTTGATGCCGATGTCGATGAAGGCGCCAAAATCCACGACGTTCTTGACCTTGCCGGTTACCTTCATGCCCTCGCGCAGGTCTTCAAAGGCCAGCACGCCCTGCTGGAGTATCGGCTTGGGGTAGTCGTCACGCGGGTCGCGGTTGGGCTTGCGGAGCTCTGAAATGATGTCGTCGATCGTCGTGTCGCCGGCTCCATACTTCTCCTTGAGCGACGAGCGCTGCTCCTTGGTTGGATCCTTGCCGGCACGGACGCCCTCGAGTATCTCGCTGGCGAGCGCGTAATTCTCCGGGTGTACCCAGGTGTTGTCGAGCGGGTTCGGGCTTTCCGGTATCTTGAGGAAGCCGGCGCACTGTTCGTAGCTCTTGTCGCCCATGCCAGAGATGTTCCTGAGCTGGTCACGGCTCGTGATCTTGCCGTTGTCATCGCGATACTTGACTATCTTCTTGGCCAGCGATGAGTTGATGCCGGACACATGCTTCAGGAGCATGTGGCTGGCGGTGTTGATGTTGACGCCAACCCGGTTGACGACCGATTCCACAACCTCGTCCACAGTCTCCGAGAGGCGCTTCTGGTTCACATCGTGCTGGTACAACCCGACGCCAATGCTCTTCGGGTCGATCTTGACCAGCTCCGCGAGCGGATCCTGTATCCGGCGGCCAATCGATATGGCACCACGGATGGTCAGGTCGAGCTCCGGGAACTCCTCGCGTGCAACATCACTCGCGGAATACACCGAGGCGCCATCCTCGTCGACAACGGCGAACCTCGACTCACCGCCAAGCTCGGCCAGAGCCTCGGCGACGATCTTCTGCACATCGTGGCTGCCGGTTCCGTTGCCGACCGCCACCAGCTGTATCGCATACTGCCTGATCGCCTTGACAAGCGCCGCACGGGCCTCTTCCGGCCGCTGTTCCTGGTAGATGACGAAGTAGCCCAGGAACTTGCCGGTCTCGTCGATGGCGGCACACTTGGTGCCGGTCCTGATGCCGGGATCCACCCCGAGTACCCGCGTTCCCTTGATCGGCGCCGACAGCAGCAGGTTCTTCAGGTTCTCGCTGAACACCGATATGCCGTGCCCATCGGCCTGATCCATCGCCTCCGACCTGATCTCGCGCAACACCGCCGGCGATATCAGCCGCCGCAGCGAATCATCGATGGCATCGGTGTGATACTCGTTGCGGGTCGCGTAGCGGTCCGCCAGATGCCTGACCGCGCTGTCCTCATCGACCTCGAGGCCAACCTCCAGTTCGCCCTCGCGCTCGCCGCGGTTGATGGCCAGCACGCGGTGGGGCTTGAGCGTCATGAGCGGCTCGCGATAGTCCCAGTACATCTGGTAGGTGCTGGATTCCTTCTTCTTGTCGTCGCCAACGCCTTTGACGGTCATGAAGCCATCGCGCAGGTACAGCTTCTTGACGATCGTGCGATTCTCCGGATCCTGCGACACGCGCTCGGCGATGATGTCCATCGCGCCCTTGATCGCTTCTTCTGCGGTTTCGACAGAGCGTTCCGGGTTCTCGGCATCGACCCTGACGTACGCCGCAGCGGCAGCACGAACGGCCGCGGCATCGGCTGACAGCATCAGGTCGGCCAGGGGTTCAAGGCCGCGCTCGACCGCAAGCATGCCACGGGTCTTCTTCTTGCGCTTGTATGGCGCATAGATGTCTTCAATCTCCGTCAACGTGGCACATTTCCTTATATTCGAGTAGAGCTCTTCGGTCAGCTTGCCCTGAGAATGGATGGCCTGGATCACCTCGATGCGCCGCGTCTCCAGATTCAGAAGCGACTGGTGCAGATGGACGACATCGCGGACCTGGACCTCGTCAAGCTCCCCGGTCCGCTCCTTGCGGTACCGGCTGATGAACGGCACGGTACAGCCTTCCGCGGTCAGTTCGACAACGGCGGCCGCCTGGCTGGCCCTGATAGACAGCGAGCCGGCGATGCGGTTCAGAAGATCGGCCGAACCGATCTCCAGCCCGGCGATGAATTCGTCGTTCAATTCCATGCTTCCACCTTATTGTTTCTTGCGTAATTCCAGGAGCAGGCCCTCGGGGCTGAAGCCACCGAGGTAGGCTATGCGGCCGCCGATGCAGACGACCGGCTCGAGGCTGGCCATCGAAAGCAGACGGGAGACATCGGCGTTGCGGGCTATATTTTCCGGCGTCGATTCTATGAAGGTGACAGCATACCGTCCGCCAAGCTCGGATTCGGCCAGTAGCAGGCCAAATTCCTGAACCAGGTCGGCGGTGCGGCGCTTGGTGCCAGGCGTACAACCTCCGCAATCATGGCCTTCGCAGCCGGAGCAGATCTCGTCGTTGGCCTTGCCATAGACTTCTATATTGATTTTCTCGTTCATACTGGTTCGCAGGTTCGCCACGATACGAAGAAAGCCCACAAAAATCAAGCGCTTTTTCGGCCTAGCTGGGCTTCCCGCCGTCCTTGGCCGCCTTGCCGAGCGTCTGTGCGAGCGACGCCATGATTGACCGGAATCCGTCATCATCGATGTGCTCGAGCGTCTGTTCGACTGACGGCACCGGTCCATCGGACCTCTGTCCCTCATCAGGTGCTGAACTGTCCTTGCTCTGGGCAACCTCTGTCCCCGGGCGCGCAGGCACTACGGAGGCCGTTCCCGGCACCGACCCGTCCTTGGCCAGCCTGAAGGCTATGCCGGTTATGCCGAGCTCCGGAAAGGCATGCCGTATCGTGTCCATGATCCGATGCTGGTTCATCTGCAGCAGCTGGATCCAGCCTGGATGCTCGGCTTCGACAAAGACAATGCCGTTGCGGACATCGACAGGCCGCGAGTGCGCGGCAAGGTTGGGGCCGGCGGCCTTGCCCCAGAAGCCAAAGAAGGCGGACCAGCCTTCGACCGTGGCGGCAACCTGTGGAGACAGGATGGCGCCCAGGAGGTCGGAAGCCTTACGCGCGCGAAAATCGTCCATGATCCGTCCAGTATACCAATGTCTCCGCGGTGGCATACGTGCCGTACGGTTCGCCAGGCAGGAAGGTAAAGAACGCCTGCTCGGCACGCGGCAGATTGTCCATGAAGCGCTTGCGCTTCTCCGGATCCAGTTCGAGCAGTACATCGTCCAGGAGCAGTATTGGACATCGGCCGCTGGCGATCGTGTACTGCTCCGCCTGGGCTATCCGCAGCGTCAGGCTCAGCAGACGCAGCTGCCCGGTCGAAGCCCGTGCGGAGAAGTCGCCGCGGTCATCGACGAAGATGTAGCGGTCACGATGGGGGCCGCTCAGGGTCGTGCCAAGTATCAGCTCCCGCTCCCGAGCCGAGGCGAGACGCGCCAGGACTTCCTCGGTCGATTCACCGATTCTCCAGGACGGCCGATACGACACCCCGATGCGCGCGCCCAGCAGCGAGACACACTCGTAGCGCGGCGCGAAGCGCTGGTCAAACTCCGCGGACAGTCGTGCCCGTTCGTCGCGCAGCAGAAGTCCATAGGTAGCCAGCTGGATATCGAGGACCTCGAGCACGTCGAGGCTTCGTTCCTTCAGTGCCACGTTGCGTGCCTTGAGGACGCGCCGATACGACCGCAAGGCATCGATGTAGCCAACGGAGACGAGGCTGGCGGTCTGATCAAAGAAGAAGCGCCGGCGCTCGGGTTCTCCCCTGGAGAACTCCATATCATCGTGACAGAAGACGATCGCCGGGTTGCGCTCGACCAGACGCTTGCGGTCGCGGACCGGCTTGTCGTCTTCGCGTATTGCCTTCTGGCCATCGGCCCAGACCACCGAGCACTCTGAACCATCGGGTCCGGTGCCACGGATGCTCCACCGGTTCTGTTCAAGGAGTGCCGCGTCGGCATCGGTGCCGGTCCTGAAGGATGAGCCATAGCAGAGCGTATAGATGGCATCGAGGAAATTGGTCTTGCCCTGCCCATTTTCGCCAACGATGAAAACGGACGGAGCGCCCGTCAGAACGGCTCCGTCCGCCAGGTTGCGGAAACTGTGGGTCTCTATCGACGAGAATGACATGGCGTACGCGCCGCGGCCGCCATCAATCCACCTGCATCGGCATCAGGATGTGGAAGTAGTCGCTCTCGGGCTCCGGTGACAGGGTAATGGCACGCGAGACCTCGGTAAACTTGATGCTGACTTCCTCGGTGGTAATCGCCCGGAGTGGCTCCTCGATGTACTTGTAGTTCATCGCTATCACCGCGTCGTCTCCTTCGTAGGCGCAGGGGATCTCCTCGCGCGCCGTGCCTATTTCAGTCTCCTCCGACGATATGACGAGCTTGCCGGTAGACAGCGCGAAGAAGGTACGTCTGGACTTCTGCTCGACGAATATGGATACCCGCTTGAGGGCATCAATCACGTCCTGTCGCTTCATGACAGCCACGAATTTCTGTGATTCGGGAATGACCTTCTGGTAGTTCGGGAACTGTCCTTCGATCAGGACCGTACTCAGGCGATACTGGCCAAATTTGATGAACAGGTTCTTCTCGTTGACGGCCATATATATCTGCCCCTCGTCCGACGCGCGGTGCAGCACCAGTGCCAGTATCTTGGGCGGTATGATGACACCCTTGAAGTCGGGAATGCCTTCGACGATGCCGCGCTTGATATAGGCGAGACGTCGGCCATCGGTGGCGACCATGATGAAGCCATCGGGTGCCCTGTCCAGATAGACTCCGTTCATGAAGTAACGTGTCTCGTCATCCGAGACCGCGAAGACCGTCTGGGCAATCATGTCCTTGAAGTCGCCGAGCGGTGTTGCGAAGTACTTGTCGTCATCGATATCGGGAAGCTGCGGAAACTGCTCGCTCGCTATGGTCTTCAGGCTGAATTGCGCTTTCTTGAAGCTCGGCTTGATGATGACCCTGGTATCCTTCTGGTCAACCTCGATCGTACCCTCGGGGATGCTGGCCAGAATCCCCGACATCTTGTCGCAGAAGACGGTCAGGTTGCCTGGTTCCTGGACATCGACGGGCATGCGGGTCTCGAAGCCAATCTTGATATCGGTGGCCCTGATCAGAAGCGAGTTGTCCTGGGCTTCCAGATAGACATTGGAAACAACCGACATGGCGCTCCGTGACGATATGATTTCCTGGGCAAACGCGATTTCACGCTGCAGCGCGTTCTTCTCACAGACGAATTTCATGGCTCCATCCTCGCTCTGATTCTTCCGGCAAGAATAGCATGGAACCATGTACCCGCGCAAGAAAAGGAAACGATGTGGTGTCCGGTCCGGTCTTGTTGAATTTGAATTTATATAAATTCGTAATAATCATAGTAAGGGGTCTGTATAAGTGGAAATGTCATGCAACTGCTTGTCATACAGATATTTGTTCTGTGCACAAGTCTGGCAGCTTCCGTGCGGCCTTGTACACATGCGCAGGTTGTCAATGCGGTCTTGGTCGACATGCCGCGGTTGTCAACAGGTGTACCACCGGCCGCACACGACTTATCCCTTGATGCTCATCTGGCGGATCGACTGAATCAGCTTCTGCAGCTTCGAATCGAGGCTCGGGTCAAGCTTCAGCTGCTCGTCTATCTTCTGGCACGAGTGCATCACGGTGGTATGGTCGCGGCCACCGAATTCCAGTCCCAGCTCGGTTGTGGAATACTCGGTGATCTCCCTGGCTATATACATCGCTATCTGCCGGGGTATGACGATGCTGCGTGTCCGTTTCTTGCCTTTCAGGTCATTGGCGCTGACCTTGTAGGCTTCGGATACGGTCCTGATGATATGGTCGATGGTCACATTGCCATGACGTGTCTGGCTAAAGACGTCCTTGAGCTGCTGCTGTGCCACTTCCAGGGTTATGTTCATGCCAACCAGGTTCGCATAGGCGCTCAGTTTGACGAGAGCCGCCTCCAGGTCGCGGACATTGGTCGATATGTTGCGCGCTATCACATCGAAGACTTCGGGCGGAATCTTCAGGTTGTTGGTCTCCACCTTCTTCTTGAGAATGGCATAGCGGGTCTCGTAGTTCGGTGGCTGCAAGTCGACGTTCAGGCCGCGTTCGAAGCGGCTCCGAAGGCGGTCGGACAGGTTCTTCAGTTCGGAGGCGGGCCGGTCACAGGTAAAGACCATCTGCTTGTTGCCATCGTACAGGGCATTGAAGGTATGGAACAGCTCTTCCTGCGAGCCTTCCTTGTTCTCGAAGAAGTGGATGTCGTCTATCAGCAGGATGTCGACCGAGCGGTATCGGTTCTTGAATGACGACATGCTCTTCTCATGGATGGAGTGTATGAAGTCGTTGGTAAAATCTTCCGCCGATACGCATATGATCTTGAGTTTGGGGTTGAGCACCCAGGCCCGATTGCCGATGGCCTGCATCAGGTGCGTCTTGCCCAGACCCACATCACCATAGATGAGGAACGGGTTGTAGGCGGTGCCCGGATTGGCGGCTATCGCCATCGCGGCATTGGCGGCAAACGAGTTGTTCTCTCCTATGATGTAGTTGTCGAAGGTATACTGCAGGTTCAGCTGGGGGTGTTTCTCCCGCGGCTTGGCCGTCTCCGCAGGGCTCGGCTGCCGTGCGTTTTGCTCGATCTTGTCGACCTTGTCGTGCTGCCTGCTCGTGGCGGCCGCCTCATTGGGCTTGACTATGACAAACTCGATGGCCAGGCGCTTGCCAGAAATCTCGAACAGCTTGGCCTCGATGGCGTGCTGGTAGGTCTTGGCCAGCTGATCGCGATAAAACATCGAGGGCACGCGGACGATGATGGTGTCCTGTGTCGAAGAGTCGTACTCTATATTGAACCACATCGAGTATTCCTGCTGGCTGAGCTCGCTCGAGAACTGATTCATCGCCTCGTTCCAGAATACGCGATAATCCCAACTGTCCATTGAATCCAGCTCCTTCGTACACTTTGCCAACAGGTTATCCACAATCTAGCACAGAACAGGGATGGAGTATATCATGGCTCCCGTCAGGCTAAAAGCGCCGGAAATCCGCGATACTACTAAAAATCCATATAGTAGTCTCGATTAAAGCTATATTATAGAAATAATTATAATGAATATTCAAGAACTCGCAATCAGTGTCCGAAAGGCAGTTGAACGCATTACTCCTTGTACTGCATTGGAATAGCGTTCTTTGCACAAGATATGCACAACGACGTCGACTCGTCGATTCTTTCTATATAAAGGTCCCTAACCTTTACTTTTTGTGCCGGGCCGGATATACTGCCGTTTCACGTTATCTCAATCACCCCTGTCTATTCGGAACAACAACTATGGAATCGACGTATTCAGCAACCAGTATCCAGGTGCTCAAAGGCCTGGAGGCAGTCAGAAAACGACCAGGCATGTATATCGGCTCCACGGGCATCGACGGGCTGCACCACCTGGTCTATGAGGTGGTCGACAATTCGATCGACGAGGCATTTGCCGGCGTCTGCGATCGCATCGATGTGGTACTCGAGAAGAACGATGTGGTCAAGGTCACGGACAACGGTCGCGGTATACCGACCGGCATTCATCCCATCGAGAAGGTCAGCGCCCTCGAGCTGGTCATGACCAAACTGCATGCTGGCGGCAAGTTCGACAAGAAATCATACAAGGTCTCCGGCGGCCTGCACGGCGTCGGCGTATCGGTCGTCAACGCGCTGTCATCATGGTGCGAGGTCTTCGTTCATCAGGATGGCTCCGTGCACTACCAGATGTACAGGACCGGCCTGCCGGTCGAAGATGTCAAGGTGGTGGGCGAGTCGGACAAGCGCGGTACCATCGTGCGCTTTGCCGCCGACCCGACCATATTCGAGACGACGGTATACAGCTTCGATGTGCTGGCCAACCGGCTGCGTGAGCTGGCCTTCCTGAACAAGGGACTGCTCATCACGCTGACCGACGACCGGCTGTCGGTGCCCAAGGTGCATGAGTTCAAGTTCGACGGTGGCTTGCGCGAGTTCGTCACCTACCTGAACAAGAACAAGGCCGTGCTGCATCCTGATCCCATATTCTTCAGCGGTACACGGGACGATGTGGAGGTCGAGGTCGGCATCCAGTACAACGACACCTTCAACGAAACGATGTTCGCCTTCGTCAACGGCATCAATACACGCGAGGGCGGCACGCACCTGGTCGGCTTCAAGAGCGCACTGACCCGCATCCTCAACGAGTACTTCAAGAAGTCGAAGCTGGCCAAGAAGCTCGACGATACGCTCTCCGGCGACGATGTCCGCGAGGGCCTGACGGCGGTGCTTTCGGTCAAGGTGCAGAATCCCCAGTTCGAGGGACAGACCAAGACCAAGCTGGGCAATACCGAGGTCAAGGGCATCGTCGATTCACTGTGTGCCGACCAGCTGACGCTCTTCTTCGAAACGCATCCGGAAGTGATAGACAAGTTGCTGGAGAAGTCGGTGCTGGCCGCACGGGCGAGGATTGCCGCGAGGCAGGCCCGCGAACTGACGAGGCGCAAGTCGGCGCTGGAGAGCTCCGGTCTGCCTGGCAAGCTGGCGGACTGCTCCGAGAAGGATCCGACCAAGTGCGAGATATACATCGTGGAGGGCGATTCCGCGGGTGGCTCAGCCAAGGGCGGCCGCGACCGGACCATCCAGGCCATCCTGCCGCTCTGGGGCAAGATGATGAATGTGGAGAAGACGCGGATCGACAAGGTGATAGGCAACGACAAGCTCAATCCGATCATCCAGTCGCTCGGCTGCGGCATCGGTGCCGACTTCGATATCAGCAAGTTGCGGTATCACAAGGTGATCATCATGGCCGATGCCGACGTCGACGGTTCGCACATACGGACGCTGCTCCTGACCTTCTTCTATCGATACATGACCGACCTGCTGTCGCGCGGCCACGTGTACCTCGCGATGCCGCCTCTGTACAAGATTGTGATAGACAAAAAGATTCAGTACGCCTATGACGACAGCGAGAAGGACCGCATCCTGGCGGAGAGTGGCAAGGACCCGGAGAAGGTCGCCATCCAGCGCTACAAGGGTCTGGGCGAGATGAACCCGGACCAGCTCTGGGAGACGACGATGGACCCCGCGCGCCGCCTGATCATGCAGATACAGATGGACGATGCCGTCGAGGCGGAGAGCGTCTTTACGACGCTGATGGGCGAGCAGGTAGAGCCTCGCAGACAATTCATAGAAGAGAACGCACTGTCGGTCTCCAATCTGGACGTGTAACATGGCAGAACTAACTGGAAGAGTCCTACCGATCGCGATAGAGGAAGAGGTCAAGACCGCCTACCTCAACTACGCGATGAGCGTGATCGTGAGCCGCGCGCTGCCTGATGTGCGTGACGGCCTCAAGCCGGTACACCGGCGGCTCTTGTACGCAATGGACGAACTCGGCCTCAAGCCGAGCGCCGCCACCAAGAAGAGCGCCCGTATTACCGGTGATGCGATGGGAAAGTACCATCCGCACGGCGACCTGTCGCTGTATGACGCCTTGGTCCGCATGGCGCAGGAATTCAGCCTGCGGTATCCGCTGGTACAGGGCCAGGGAAACTTCGGTTCGGTCGACGGCGATCCGCCCGCGGCCAGCCGCTATACCGAAGCCAAGCTGTCGAAGATAGGCGACGAGCTGCTGTCGGACCTGGAAAAGGAAACCGTCGAGTTCGTTCCCAATTACGACGAGAGCCTCCGCGAGCCGTCCGTGCTGCCCGCGGCGGTGCCGAACCTGCTGATCAATGGATCTTCGGGCATAGCCGTCGGCATGGCCACCAACATGCCGCCGCACAACCTGAACGAGATAGCGGCCGCGATAGCCGCGTATATCGACGATCCTGATATCACGATCGACGGGCTGATGCGCCATGTGCAGGGCCCGGATTTCCCGACGGGCGGCATCATCTTTGGCAAACGAGGCATACGCGAGGCCTATGTGACCGGTCGCGGCAAGCTGACCGTCCGCGGCAAGTTCGTCATAGAAACCCTGAAGTCCAGCAAGGAACAGATCGTCTTTACCGAGATACCATACGTGGTCAACAAGGCCACCTTGGTTGCGAAGATAGCCGAGCTCGTGCGCGACAAGGTCGTCGAGGGTGTTGGCGACATCCGTGACGAGTCCGACCGCGAGGGCATGCGCATCGTCATCGAACTGAAGAAAGGTGCCATCGCGAAGCTGATCCTGAACCGCCTGTTCGCGCACACGCAGCTGCAGACGACCTTCGGTGTGATCAACCTGGCGCTGGTCGGCGGCATGCCCAAGACCCTGTCGCTCAAGGACCTGATCAAATACTTCGTCGAACACCGCGTCGACGTGATTACGAGGCGAACCAGATTCGAGCTGCGCAAGGCCGAGGAGCGCGCTCATATCCTGGAAGGCCTGGTCATCGCCATCGAGAACATCGACGAGGTGGTGCGCATCATCAAGGCCTCGCGCAATGTCGATGCGGCGAAGGCCGCGCTGATGGAGCGTTTCTCGCTGTCCGAGGCGCAGACCCAGGCCATCGTCGACATGCGCCTGGGCCGCCTGACCAGCCTGGAAATCGAGAAGCTGCAGGCCGAACTTGCCGAGATTCGCTTGAAGATCGCGTATTACAAGGATCTGCTGGCACACCCCGAGAAGATTCTTGGCGTCATCAAGGACGAGACGAAGGTGATTGCCGACAAGTACGGTGACGAGCGCCGCACCGAGATCGTGCACGACGAGGTCGAGGCCATCAACATCGAGGATCTGATAACCAAGGAAGAGATGGTTATCCTGTTCTCGAACAAGGGTTTCGTGAAGCGGGTGCCGGTCAGCGCCTACCGCAGCCAGGGCCGCGGCGGCAAGGGATCGAATTCCGCAGCCCTCCTCGAGGACGACTTCATCGAGCAGATATTCGTTGCCAACACCCACGATTACCTGATGTACATATCCAGTGCCGGCAAGGCCTACTGGCAGAAGGTCCACGAGATACCGGAAGCCTCGCGGGCGGCACGGGGCGCCCACCTGAAGAGCCTGCTGGCAATCGGCGCCAACGAGGACATCACCACGGTGATCGACCTCAAGGGTTTTACCGACGACACGTTCCTGTTCTTCGGGACGCTGCGCGGCGTGGTCAAGAAGGTGGCGACCAGTCAGTTCGTCAACGCGAAGACCAGGGGCATCATCGCCATAAACCTCGACGAAGGCGACCGGCTGGTATCGGCGTGCAGGACGCATGGCGCCAACGAGGTCGTGCTGATCACCAGGCAGGGACAGGCCTTGCGCATTTCGGAGACCGATGTCCGCGTGATGGGCCGTGGCAGCCACGGCGTACATGGCATCAGGCTGTCCGACAGCGACGAGCTGAACGCGATGCTCCGCGTCAATGAAGGCGAGCAGATGCTGTTGATCAGCGAGCATGGCTATGGCAAGCGTATCGAATTCGACAACTTCAACCCGCACGGCCGCGGAACCGGGGGACAGAGGATCTACGAGCCGGACGAGAAGTCAGGAGAGATTGTCTGCGCCATCACGGTACGGGAGGCCGACGATGTCGTCGTGATGACCAGCCTTGGCAAGACGCTGAAGCTGAAGGCCTCCGATGTCAGGCTCTGCGGCAAGACTGCCCGCGGCGTGCACATTGTCAACATAGACAGCCCCGACTTCGTGGTCGGTATGGACAGAATTGTCAATGAGGACGATGAGCTGGGCTCGAGCGCGGCCGCGGCGGGCCGCAATGATGCCGACGCATCGCTACCCGTCGAAGCTGCGGATATCGAACCTCGTGCAGACGATGTGGATGATGCGTCGCTGCCCGATGAGGATCCTGATTCCTTCAACTGATTCGGCGGAACGCTGATGTCGAGGACCGGAGCTCTGATGGATTTCCATCGGGGCCCCGGTTTTTTTGTTTCACGTGAAACAATGCGTCATACTTGCTCGATATGCTCGATATGCTCGTGGACGCGACGCTGCGATCGGCCATCATCGATTACCGTCATCTGCTCGACCGGGGATATCCGGTCCAGGCCACCATCAAGCTGGTCGGAGACCGATATCGGCTCGATGCCGGTGCCCGTATCATCCTGTTCAGGGGCATCCTGGAGCAACGGACCTCTGCCGCGATAGCGAGCAGGCTCGTCAAGGTGCTTCCACGACGGGCCGAGCTGTGCATCGATGGCTATAATGTGCTCTTCACGCTGGCCAACTTCAGGGCTGGGCACCCGCTATTCATCGGCAGCGATGGCCTGTTGCGCGATGCCGGTGGAGCCCACGGCCGTTTCGCTTCGACTGCCGTATTCGACGAGGCCCTCGCCTCTATGGTCGAGTACCTGGCATCGCTCGATCTAGGCAACGCAACCTTCTATCTGGATGCCCCGGTTTCAACCAGCCACGATCACGCCGCCTCGATCCGGAAGCAATGCGCTTCGGGAGGTGTGCCGGCTCTGGTGCGGGTCGTGGCCTCGGCGGATCCCTGCGTCATCGGCTTTGAGGGAGACGCGGTCGCAAGTTCCGATTCGGTCATCGCGCTGCGGGCGCGAACCAGTGTGTTCGATCTGGCCAGGAACATACTCGAACAACGCTTTGGCGCAACGATTCCAGACTTGCGGGATGTGATAAAGCGGGTACAATAGGTGCCCGGCTTTCGGGCCTGGAAGCAGAAAGGACATCGAATGCGCGGCACAGCCATGCAGACCGTGAAAGGCATCATCCTCGTCAATATCTCGACCTGCGCGTGGGCAACCAATATGATCATTGGCCGCTACCTGCGCACGCAGATTGGTCCCATTACGCTGACCGCCGCTCGCTATGCGGTCGCATCGCTCGTCTTCGCCCTCCTCCTGTCGCGCCGTTCGGCAGAGGAACGCCGTCCCGGTGCCGACACACGGCTGCTCGCCGTGATGGCGCTGACCGGAGTCGTGCTGTTCGCGCCCGCCCTGTATTTTGGGCTGCGGTTTACCACCGCGATCAATGGCACGCTCATCAACGGACTGGGACCGCTCCTGACCGCCGGTTTTGCGGCCTGGTTGATCCACGAACCATTCCTGGGGCGGCAGATCATCGGATCCGTCGCGGCGCTGGTCGGCGTGGCGGTGCTCCTGCTTGGCGGTGGACCGGTCGCGGCAGGAGCGACGATCGTCAATCCTGGAGACCTGTTGATAGTGCTGGCCGTCCTGTTCTGGGCGCTGTATTCGGTTGCCGTCCGGAAGGTAGTCAAACACCGCTCGCCGGTTTCAGCGACCGGCTTGTCCATGTTCATGGGCCTCCCGGTCCTCGTGGTGGCGGCCGTTATCGAATGCATGTCGGTACCGGTGCTTTGGAGCCCGGCGCTGATTGGCATCATCGTCTACCTGGGCGTCGTGCCCGCGGCGATCGGGTTTCTGAGCTGGAATGCCGGCATCAAGTACCTGGGAGCCGGGGGGGCGATGGTCTTCTACAACACGCTGCCATTGTACGGCGCCCTGTTCGGGTTTCTGTTCCTCGGAGAGACGCTCGGGCCGGCGCACGTGGCCGGTGGCGTGCTGATTCTGGCAGGAGGGCTCGTGTCCGCCATGCCGCTATCAGGAACCAAGAGCCCGGGGCCGGAGAAGACCTGAGTGCTGGATTGGAAGAATGGATATAAAGCATTACCTAATAAGGAAATACACGCATGGGTGGCTTAAGGGCACGGTGGCCCGGCCGGCGAAGTGACGCATGAGCGACAACCGCCTGACCGCCGTCCGGGCCTTGCGGCGGCTCGGTTTCATCCTGCTCCTGACCATCGCCGTCTTCTCGGCATACGCAGGGCTGTTCCTGATATCATCGCGCACCTATGGTGTGCTACAGGAGATTGGCACGGCCTTCGATTCGACTGCCCAGGAGCTGATAGCCAGGCGTCTTGATTCGCTTGGCGATTCGCTTGACTATCACACCATGGTTTTCGATCAGTCCGCGACTGATCGCGCGATCAGGCATTTTCGGAGCCTCTCGGGATTGCTCTGGTTCAAGGAGGCCGCGCGGCCTTCCGAGCTTCTGGCGGAGGCCTGGCATAATTGGGAGCTCGCCGATGCCGAACAGCAGCTGGCCCTGCACCGGGGCCGGATTCCAGCCAGCCTTCTGATCGACGCCCACCGCAACGATCTGATCCTGGCCTTGCTCAGGGCCAAAGGCGTCCTGAACGGAATCGGAGACCGGGTACATACGGCCTTCGACCTGATATTCCTGTTCTTCGGATTGCTGTTCAGCTTCGGGACGGCAGGCTCGGTCGCCTTCTATTCCGGATTGCGACAAAGCCGGCTGAAGGAACAATTTGCCCGCGACAGCTTCAGGTTATCGCTCGAGGCTGAAGATCGCACCCGCAAGGGCGTGGCGATGGAATTGCACGATGATCTTGCACAGGATATAGCTGCCGCCCGCATGCTCTGCGAACGGATGAGCATCGCCGGTGATGCGGCGATGGCGAGGCAGGCCTCCTCTATCCTGATAGGCGTCAATGCCAAGATGCGCGGCTTGTCATCGGAGCTTCGTCCCCCCGAGCTCGACGCCTCCGGTCTGGGTGCAGCATTGCGATCGCTCTGTCAGGATATGGAAAAGAAGACACGGTATCGAATAGGGTTTGTCGGCGATGAGGCGATTCCGCGCCTGCCCGGAATCGTCGAGCTCAATGCCTACCGCATCGTGCGTGAGGCCGTCGCCAACGCGTTCAAGCATGCGAACAAGGGTGGCGCAACCCTGACGAGTCGGCTGGTCGACGATTCACAGGGCCACATGGCACTCATCCTCGAGGTGCGCGATGATGGATTCGAACAGGGCATCGCCGCGGACGAGCGGGCAGAGTCAACGCGAGGTTCTGGCCTTGGACTGCGCGCGATGCGCGAGCGCGCGGAGAGCATTGCTGCCAGGTTGACGATATCCATCGATCCCGCCGGATCGCGGGTCGCACTCGAGCTGGATTATCCGAATGGAGGCTGAGCCATGCAGCGGATTCTGATTGTCGATGACCATCCTCTGTTCCGAGCCGGGCTGAAGAGCGCCCTCGAGGCGAGCGGTGAATTCGGCATTATCATCGAGGCAGGATCGGCGTCGGAGGCTCACTCGATACTCGGTGGATTCGCCGGAGCGCAGCCGGCGGCGGTGATTCTCGATATCAACCTGCCCGACGGATCGGGGCTCGATATTCTTGAGCGCTATGCGGGCGGCCGGGACTCGCCGCGATTCATGATGCTGTCGATGCATGCCGATCGGGCCATCGTGCTCAAGGCCATCCTGGCAGGCGCCCATGGCTATGCCTCGAAGCAAATACCGCTCGACGCGCTCATACTCGGTCTCCGGCTCGTGCTTGCCGACCAGCTATTTGTGGAGGCGGAACTCCTGCGCGATATCCTGACGGCGCGCCAGGTGAAGACGATGGAGGCGTACAAGGCGCAGCGGGCGATACAGAGCCTGTCTGCCAGGGAGCTGGAGCTTGTGCGGTTGCTCGTCTCCGGCGTCGAAGTGAAGGACATTGCATCCGCCATGAATGTGAGCCTGCGGATGCTGGAAACCTGGCGACGCGAGATTCAGGAGAAACTCGAGGTTACGACACCGCTGGCTCTTGTGCGCATGGCGGTCCAGGCTGGCATCATCGAGCTGTAGGACGCGTCAGGCGGGCGGCCATCATCGCCGCCAGGACAACGGGCGCCTTATCTATCAGATTGACGGTAAGCCGCGCCAGGAAGGCTGCCGAGAGGATGTTGTCCAGCGCCAGCGCGAAGCCTGCCACGGCCACGTCGATGTTCGTTCCGGTGCCTCCACCGAAGATGAAAACTGCGACGATTGCGCCGAGCACGCTGTTGGCCAGGGCGACAAGGAATGTCCCATACATGAACTGCAGCGGCGTGTGTGTGCGCCTGGTTCTGACCATCCACCAGACGATCAGTGCCGTGGCCATGCCACAGATGGCGAAGGGCAAGTGCGTCCAGCTGAAGGCGTTCAGTGCTTCTTCCATGAGATTGGTGGCCAGGGCCGTGATCAGGCCATACGGCAACCCCAGCACCGCGGCAATGCCCGTACCGATGCTGTCCAGGAACAGCGGTATCGGTGTCGTCAGTACAAGCCTGTTGAGACCGGCGTTAATTGCGGGCAGGATCAGCGCGGCGAGCACCATCCTGAACCACTTCGCTTCAAGGAGCCTTGCCCGCGCGATTGAATCTTGGTTGCGCATGATTGCACTGTACCGTGTTCCCGGAATTTTGCAAGCGCCGTGCGCCTGCATTTGCACCCGGACCCGGCTTCCGGGTTTGGGCATCGTGCCTCGGATTTCCGGGCCGCCTCTGCTCCTGAATCGACATCCCTGTCGATTCGCGCTCCCCTGGGGTCGCGCCGGAGCTCCGGTTCAAGTCCAGATGGGCCTTATAAATAGAGAAGGCGACCTACCCCTGCGGGGCAGATCGCCTTTTCTAATGGGCCCACCTGGACTTGAACCAGGGACCGACGGATTATGAGTCCGCAGCTCTAACCAACTGAGCTATGGGCCCGGGAGCGGGTTTATTATCCATAAAGAGGGGAAAAAGTCAACCAAGGCACTGGTATTGCCGATCTAGATAGCAAAGACTCATACAAGGCGCACGGGTACGAGGTTTGTACTGGGCGGAAGGGACTTCAGGATGATAAAGATCCCGGTGATTTCGGGTGACCATACGCTGAATGCGTTCATCAAGGGCCAGTGTCAGGCCATGGGCAGCGAGTATGTTCCGGTTTTCTTTCACGACAAGGACGAAGTGATTGCCTACCTGAAGTACGAACTGCCCGAGATCAAGATGATATACTTCTCGGATCAGACGATAGAGGCACAGGCTGTGCTCGACGAGATCGGCAAGGATCCATGGCTGCATTATGGCGGGGTCATCGCGATTCACGACAATCTGGCCGAAAAGGAACTGCTTGAGTCTATGGGCGACCAGAACGTGATAGCCATTCTGCGCCGCAGCGAGCTTGAGCGCGGTTTCGCACGGTTGATCAAGATCCTGAAGCAGAACAAGCAGATCCTGTTCCAGCGCGGCATACAGCAGAACCTGCTCAAGAACATAGCCGGCTCGTTCGTGATAGACAATGATCCGCTCGATATTACGACGTATTCCAATCTGGTTACGAACTACCTGTTCAATGCCAACCTGATCAACAAAGAGACCAAGGAGAAGCTGCATGTGGCACTGCTCGAATTGCTGATCAATGCGATAGAGCATGGCAACTGCAAGATCGGGTACGACGAAAAGACCGCGTGGCTGGAATCGAACCGGGATATCATGGATCTGATCAGGCAGAAGAACACGGATTCAGCGGTGCGGGCAAAGAAGGTATACTTCAACTACACGATAAGCCCCGAGTTCACGCGCATCGTCATTCGGGATGAGGGCAACGGGTTCGATTGGCGTACCAGGCTGTCGGCCAAGGAAGAGACGCCTGGTTTGCATGGCATGGGCATGCGTATGGCCTCGCTGTACGTGCAGAGCCTGTCATACAACGAACAGGGCAACGAGGTGTCGTTCGAGGTGATGCACCAGCACAACGCGTCCAACACGATACCCGCGATATTCGATCAAGCCCAGGAGCGGGTCTTCCAGGATGGACAGTACATCTGCTCCGAGGGCGAGGAATCGGACTATCTGTACTACATCGTCTCCGGCACGCTGTATGTCTACTCGAAGGGCAAGCTGGTCTCGGCGTTGACGCCTGATGACATCTTCATGGGAGAGATGAGCTTCCTCTTGTCCAATCGGCGATCCGCGACGGTGGTCTCCAAGGGTACCAGTGCGTTGATCAAGATATCCAAACAGGATTTTGTCAATCTGATCAGGGACAACCCACACTATGGCATCTTCCTTGCCCGGCTGCTCGCACAGCGGCTGGCCCGGCTGAACCTCCGGACATCCCGGTTGAATACCGAGTACCTGAAGCTCAAGACGGAACTTGCGGCGTTGAAACAGGAATAGCATAGCACCCAGCAAACGGATAAACCCGTTGTTTCCCTTGCTCGCATGCTCCGACGGCTGTATGCTGTCGGTTCGTCACGGGGCCGTCTGGCAACGGGACCTGGGAGCAAGGAGTTCTCTTATGCCACAGTGTGAACCAAGCGCGTACCTCAGGCAGGTGACGCCACGTCTTCGCGAGGCTCTGGCCCGACTGGCGAAGCGTTATCCGTATATCTCGGTGCTCGGCACCGATTCCTTCGGAATTACCTACGCCGCGACGCCGGGCGAGCGGACTGCCGGCGATTCGAACTGGGTGGAGCGTGGATTCGTATTCAGGGCGCAGCGTGATGGCTGTATCGTGGAATATGCGCTCAACGAGCTGCCGGATGGCGATCTTGCATCGGCTCTTGCCGCTTCGATCGATCCACTGTTCCACGGACCTGCTGGGGCGCGCCGGTATCCAACGATACCCGATGAACCGATCAGCGCCGAGCGTTTTGGCTCGTTCGAGATCGATCCTTTTGCCGCTGATCCGGATCAGGCCCTTGATGGTCTGTCCCGAGCACGCGCCGCCGCGCAGGCTGCCTCTCCGGAGATTGTATTCGCATCCGCGCGTCTGGAGTCGATGCGGGTCTCGAAGATATTCCTGTCTCCGAACCGCGAGCTGACACAGGCCTTCGTATGGAGCCAGGCGTATCTGGTAGCGGTCGGCCGCCGAGGCGATGTGAGCAAGGAAAACTACCAGCCGGTGTCCGGACTGGCCGGGCTGGAGATTCTTGGACAGCTGGAGCGCATCGCGCCGGCCTTCGGTGCCGAGACCCTGGAGCTGCTCGGTGCAGGCCGCATCGACCCCGGTGAGTATGAGGTGATCATGGATCCGGACGTGGCAGGGACGCTGGCTCATGAGGCCTTTGGCCACGGCGTCGAGATGGACATGTTCGTCAAGGAACGTGCCAAGGCTACCGAGTACCTCGGAAAACCGGTTGCAAGCCCGATCGTGCAGATGTATGACGGTGCCGCTGGCGTCGACCAGTGCGGCAGCTTCCTCTTCGACGACGAAGGACGGTTGGCCACGAAGACGCAGATCATCCGCGACGGGATTCTGGTCGCCGGCATATCCGATATGCAGTCAGCGCTGAAACTCGGATTCGCGCCTACCGGCAACGGGCGCAGACAGGCCTATGACCACAAGGCGTACGCACGCATGACCAATACCTACTTCTCGCCAGGCGAATCGACGTATCTGGGGATGCTCTCTTCGGTGCGGCATGGCTGGCTGCTGCAGAAGCTGAATTCAGGAATGGAAGACCCCAAGAACTGGGGAGTCCAGCTGGTCGTATTGATTGGCCGTGAGATTGTCGATGGCAGATTGACCGGCAGGATCGTTTCGCCCGTAGTCTGCTCGGGGTATGTTCCCGACGTGCTCTCGAATATCACGATGCTGTCCGATGACTTCGAGCTGTTCGGCTCGGGTTATTGCGGTAAGGGCTACAAGGAATTCGTGAAGGTTTCGTGTGGTGGTCCGTATATCAAGACGAAGATGAGGTTGGGATGATGCTCGATACACTACGTTCCGCCCTGGTCGCCAATGGCCAGGTCGCGGATTACCGGATAACGGAGACCGTCAAACACGGTGTGGAATGGTACTTTGTCGGTTCTAGCCTCGATACGGCCCGATCGGTGACGACGAGAAGCTACGCGGTGCAGCTCTATGTCGATGGCACGGATGCCAATGGCGAGCGGACGCGCGGGGCGTATTCGCTGACGCTGCACCCGACATCGACCGCCGAGGACATCCGGGCAGCCATCGCACGGGGTGCTCGGGCGGCTGCCGGCATGAAGAACCCCTGGTACCCGGTACCAGGGCCGACAGCGACGCAGCAAACGCTGCCAGCCAGCCCCTTTGCCGGCAAGCCCCTCGTCGAGTCGATGGAGGGGCTCCGAGCGGCCCTCTATGCCGCAGAGGATCAAGGCGCGGCCAGGATCAACTCTCTGGAGCTGTTCCTGTCGCGTTTCGATCGGCGCATCGTCAATTCGAACGGGCTCGATGTCCGCTGGTCATCGTATTCCGGCTTTGCCGAGTACATCGTCAATGCCGCCGCGACGGGGCACGAGGAAATCGAGCTGTATGGCGACATCGCATTCTCGGAGCCCGACTGCCAGCGACTGACCGACGAGGTTCGCAGGCGGCTTGTGCTTGCCGCTGACCGTCTTCTGGCCATTCCGACGCCGGCCGTCTTCGGCTTGCCGGTGCTGTTCCGTGATGAACTGGCATCGCAGATCTACGGGTACTGGTTCGCCTCATCGAAGGCCCAGGCCGCGTATGAGAAGACCGCGGCCTTCTCGGTGGGTGCCTGCGTCGCCGATGGCTCATTGGGCGGGGATGTCGTGCAGCTGACTGCCGTGCCGTCGGTCGCCGGCAATCCGAGATCGACGCCCTTCGATGCGGATGGGCAGGCCCTGTTGCCTGTGCCATGCATCGAGGCTGGCACATTGCGGCGCCTGGTGGGGCCGCTCAAGTACACGCACTATCTGGGCATTGCTCCTGTCGGTGACCTGCCCCTGTTCGAGATGGTACCGGGCGGTGCGGCTCTGAGCGAGCTGGAGTCGGTGCCGCACATCGAGGCCGCCGCCTTCTCCGATTTCTTTGTGGAGGACGCTACCGGCGACTTTGGCGGCGAATTGCGCCTGGGCTATCTTGTCGAACACGGACAGCGGACACCCATCCGTGGCGGATCGATAACCGGCTCGCTGGCCGAGAATGCCGGACGGGTGCGGCTGTCACGCGAGCGCTGCGTCACCGCAGCGGGTATCGCGCCCGCGGCCTGCTTGCTACCGATTGCCTCGGTAGCCTCCGCCGGCTAGAGCTCCTGCACCATATCGGCTAGCCACAATAAGAAAGAACCCGTCGGGGAGGCATCTCCGACGGGTTTGATATATGATGAAGCGCCTTTGCGAGCGCTGCTATCAGGCTACATATCCTTCCAGGACCTCGGCACGGCCCGGTACCGACAGACGCTTCAGGGCGGCCTTCTCTATCTGGCGGATGCGCTCCTTGGTCAGGTGGAAACGATCGCCTATTTCCTTGAGGCTCATGGCCCTGCGGCCATTGAGACCAAAGCGGTACTGCACCACTTCGCGTTCCTTCTCGGTCAGCGTTTCCAGGACACCATTGATGTCATCCCTGAGTCCGCGCTCGATGACGTACTCGTCTGGCGTCTTGTAGCTGCTGTTCTCGACGAAATCGCCCAGCACACTTGAATCTCGTTCGTCGAAGACGGGTGTCTCGAGCGAAACCAGGTCTCTGGATACATTGACCAGGTCGGCGACATGTGCGGCGTCCATGTCCAGCATCCGTGCAATCTCGGTTATCTCGGCATCTTCAGACATGCCAGCCCCGATGTACTTGCGGGCCTTCTCTATCTGAACCAGTTCGTTGGCGCGGTTGAGCGGTAGTCTGATCATTCTGCTCTTTTCGCATATCGCCTTGAGAATGGCCTGGCGGATCCACCAGACGGCATAGCTGATGAAGTGGTAGCCCTTATCGACGTCGTATCGCTCGATCGCGTTGATCAGGCCGATGTTGCCTTCGCTGATCAGGTCGGACAACGGCATTCCCTGATTCTGATAGCGTTTCGCCACATTGACCACGAAGCGAAGGTTGCCCTTTACCAGCATGTCCTTCGCGTGCTTGTCGCCGGTGGCGGCGGCTCTCGCATAGGAGTCTTCCTCTTCCCTGGTCAGGAGCGGTACCCTGTTTATTTCCTTGAGATATATGGAAAGAACGTTGGATTCTGTCGAACTGTCTGCGCTGGAACTTCTGGCCCTGGTTGTTTTCATTCAGTTCCTCCTGCCTTTTATAAAGCAAGAACCGTGCCAAACGAAGCATCTTGCCAGGAGCTGGCAAACAGAGCTCGTGGACAACATAGTAAGTATTTGTATCGTATACAATAACGCTCAATGAGCCAGATATGGCACGATCCGGTCAGGCAGTCCGACGATGATCATATGAAAAAATATATGTATGCAAACGATACGCTCAGCGGTGAAGGTGCACGAATTTGTAGCTTTTCAATACAGAACCAGGGGAACGAGGCTGTTCTGTTTCGTTTCTACCCACGTTCCGATTCATATGGCAGCCGCGTACGGCCGCAGCACTGCCGATAGGGCAATCCTGAACCGCAGGGGCAACGGTCATCGGTTCCTACGGCGCGTCCGTGCAGGAAGTCTGCCTGAATGACGCGACCCCCCTGTGCCCGCTCTATGGAGCGGAGCATCGGGAACTCGATACTGGTCTCGCGGAACAGCTTGATCTTGTCCATGCACGAGGCTTCGTCGATCTCGACTCGTGACTGTATCCTGAGCCATGCGTCCGCGATGATCTTGAGTACCGCCTCCGCCTCGGTCTGGCTGGAAAAGCGACGCTCATGGGTGCCTTCCAGATAGCGACGGATGTGGATCGAGCAGAAGGCCCGGTAGTCGTCATGCTCCTGGCAGGCAGCACGCGGCATGCCATAATCATTGGCCACATGCATATACATCGAGCGGGCTGTGCCTCTCGGTGCGAGGCGCTGGGCGCTTGCGAGCGCCTTGATCGCCAGGCCATCCTTGCCCAGACGCCGCAGCGCGATGGAGAGCCAGTACAGACGACGAGCCAGTTCCATTCTGTTGGTGGCCGCACAGCCATCAACCGCTTCCCGCAACGACCGCAGCGCGACGACGGGTTTATGCGAGGCGAGCGCTCGGCGGCCCTTCTGGAACGCGGAGGTGGAACTGTCTGGCTTGCTCATCATCATCGGTATAAGGTACCAAGGCGCAAACCGGGAATCAAGTTTTGGCCGCCCGCGACAGCAGCAGCGCCAGACTCCTGGCCGTCAGCCGATAGTGGACATGATGCGGCACCAGTGGTTCCTTGCCATGCGGCATGATGTCATCCGGCGAATCCAGCCCGGTATCGACAACGCGGTACCATTCCCAGCCTGGCTGGGGTGGGCACACCGTGAAATTGACGGCGGATGAAGTTCCGTTAAGCATGATGAAGAAGTCGTTGTCGTCACGGTCGGCGACGATGTCGGCTCTGGAACCGTCGAGTCTGGCGGCGATCGCCGAGTCCATGGTCTCCCATTCCGGTTGCGAACCGTCGGGGGCATACCACGCGATGTCCGGTATGGCGTTGTAATTGGCATCCTTGCCCGTGAAGAATTCGGGGCGCCTGAATGCCGTATGCGAGAGCCGCAGGGCTATCAAGGCCTTGGTGAAGCGAAACAGCTCATTATTCTTTTCCATCAGCTTCCAGTCAAACCAGCTCAGCTCGTTATCCTGGCAGTAGGCGTTGTTGTTGCCGCGCTGTGTGCGCCCGAACTCGTCTCCGCCCAGCAGCATCGGCGTGCCGATGGAAAGCAGCAGTGTTCCGATGAAGTTCTTCTGTTGCCGCAGCCGCACTCGTTCGATGGCGGCGTCGGTTGACGGCCCCTCGTGGCCGTAATTGTAGCTGAAGTTGGAGTCGTGACCGTCGCGGTTCTTCTCGCCGTTGCGCTCGTTGTGCTTGCCGTTGTAGCTGACGAGATCGCGCAGGGTAAAGCCATCGTGGCTTGTTATATAATTGATCGAGTGGAACGGCTTTCTGCCGTCCCGCAGGTAGAGGTCGCTCGAGCCGGTCAGGCGCGTGGCGATGGCGGCGACGGTGCCAGTGTCTCCCCGCCAGAAACGGCGCACATCGTCGCGGTAGCGGTCGTTCCACTCGGCCCAGCGGCCGCCTGGAAAACCACCGACCTGATAGGCGCCACCCGCATCCCAGGCCTCTGCGATGATCTTGGTCTGTCGCAATATGGGGTCTTCGGCGATCTGCTCGATGACGGGAGGATTCTCCAGAAGCCGCCCCTTCTGGTCGCGGCCAAGAATGGACCCGAGGTCGAAGCGAAAGCCGTCCACGTGCATGTCGACGACCCAGTAGTGCAGGCATTCGACGATGAAGCTTCTGACGACCGGGTGATTGCAGTTGAGCGTATTTCCGCACCCGGAATAGTTCTTGTACCGCCGTGGGCTCTCGTCCAGCATGTACCATATTGTGTTGTCCAGCCCACGGAACGAGAGTGTCGGACCGAGCTCGCTGCCTTCGCCGGTGTGGTTGAACACGACATCGAGTATGAGCTCGATGCCTGCCTTGTGGAGTTCCCGGACCATGGTCTTGAACTCCGTGACCTGCTGCCCGCGGCATCCTGATGCCGCGTAGTGTGCCTTGGGTGCGAAGAACGCGAGCGTGCTGTAGCCCCAGTACTGTGAAAGCTTCTTGCCTGTTCGAGGATCCTTGCGGGGATTCTCGTTGTCGTCGAATTCCTGTACTGGCAGGAGTTCGACGCTCGTGATGCCGAGATCCTTGAAATAGGGAATGGCGTCGATGAGGCCAGCATACGTGCCGGGGTATTGCGACCGCTCGTCCAATTGCGCCGTCAGGCCACGGACGTGGGTCTCATATACCACGCAATGACGCAATGGCAGATTGAGTGGCCTGTCTCCCTGCCAGTCGAAGGCATCATTGTCTATGACGACGCATTTGGGCATCATCGCCGCGTCGTCGAGACGCGAGAATGACAGGTCTGCCTCTGGTGCCTGTGGATCATAGCCAAGCGCGGTTCCGGTACCCCAGGTCTGCCCGCATGAGATGGCCTTGGCATACGGATCTATCAGGATCTTGTTGGGATTGAAGCGATAGCCGCTTTCTGGCATGTAGGGGCCATCGGCCCGCCAGGCGTACAGCGCTCCCGGACCTATGCCTTCAACCAGCACGTGCCATATATCACCCGTGCGATTCTGGCGCGGATCGAGCCGCTGTTCGAATATCGGTGTGCCATCATCAGGTTTCGAGTACAGGCACAACACCATGCTGGTAGCGTGCCTCGAGAACACGGCAAAATTGACGCCGCCAGACAGCGGCGTCGCGCCGAACGGCCGGGGATGCCCCGGCATTGCCACCATGGTCTGTTCTTCCACGCGAGTCCCCCGATGCGGCGCCATACCGGACAGTCAGTATAATCTCTGATCGGGCAAATAGCACGAAGAAACTACATTGCCATGCCGCCGTCGATCTTGATGATCTCGCCGGTGATATACGAGGCCATATCGGACGCCAGGAACACGACCGTCGAGGCGATCTCTTCGGAGCGTCCGGCCCGGCCGAGCGGAATCTGCGACATCAGCTTCGTCTTGGCATCGGCGGGAATGGCGTCGGTCATCGATGTCTCTATGAATCCTGGCGCTATCGCGTTGACGCGGACTCCGCGGGATGCCACTTCCTTGGCCAGGCTCTTGGTGAACCCTATGAGCCCCGCCTTGCTTGCCGAGTAGTTGGTCTGCCCGCCGTTGCCGGTGATGCCGACGACGCTCGATACGTTGATGATGCTGCCGGCACGGCGTTTGATCATCGCGCGAGCGGCCGCGCGGCATACGACGAAGGTGCTGGTCAGGTTGGTGCCGAGTACGGCGTTCCAGTCGTCTGTGGACATCCTGAATACCAGCCCGTCGCGTGTGATGCCGGCGTTGTTCACGACGACATCGATGGGACCGCGGGCGATCGCGGCCTCGATCGCGGCCTCGAGGGCGATGGGGTCCGAAACGTCGCATGCGGACCAGCGCAGCTCCCGGCCCAGTTCCACGGCACGCGCAGCCAGTTCATCGTGCCTTTCGGCCTTGCTCCTTGACAGATACTCCACCGAGGCGCCCTCGGCTATGAAGGCCTCGACGACCGCGAGTCCGATGCCCTTCGATCCGCCGGTAACGATGCAGTTCTTGCCTTCAAGCAGGTGTGCTTGCATGTATGATCTCCTATGTGGCGTGATCGCCCTATTATGCCAAAGCCATGATCTGTTCCATCGTCGAGGCTGGTGCCACGACGAGTTCCGTGTCTGCCGATTTCCAGAGGCCTGCAAGTACCGTGCCGGGACCGGCTTCGATCAGGCGCTCGTAGGCGTCGGCCGCCATCGCACGTTCCTCGGCTATCCAGCGGACCGGACTGATGATCTGCTCGGCCGCAAGGCTCCTGATCTCTGCCCCGCTGGTCACGCGACCGCCGGTGACATTGGAGTAGAAGGCGATTCTTGGGTCGGCGAATGGCTCGTCGGTCAACAGCTCCCTGAAGCCGTCGTACGCATAGCGCATGATCGGTGAATGGAAGGCTCCGGAGACCTTCAGCCTGATCGCCCGCTTGGCTCCCGCGGCCTTCACCACCTCTTCCGCCTTGGTCAGGCCGGCCTCGGTACCCGATAGCACGGACTGGGTCGGGGCGTTGTAGTTGGCTATCCAGGCATCGTTGATGCCTGCGGTGGCGAGTGCCGACTCTATGACTTCCGGGGCCAGGCCGAGCACGGCCGTCATCGATGATCCACCGGAGCGGGTCCCCGCCTCATCCATCAGCCGGCCGCGTTCCGCGACCAGGCGAATCATCTGGCTGAAGGGCATGACGCCGGCCTCGGTCATCGCGGCCCATTCACCGAGGCTGAATCCTGCCGCGCCCGAGAAGGCGATACCACGTTCCTTGAGGCAGAGCGCGGCGGCAACGTCGACCAGAGCCAGTGCTACCTGCGTGTTTCTGGTCTGTTTGAGGTCGTCCTCTGTCCCCGAAAAAACAAGAGCGGCCAGGTCTATCTTCGATGCGTCCGACGCTTCCTCGAAGAGCCGCCTGACGGCAGCGCTGGCGTCAAAGAAATCCTTGCCCATGCCTATCTTCTGGGCACCCTGACCCGGGAATAGCACGCATGTCTTCATATGCGATATCCTCCTTCTGGCGTCCACGGGTGTGACCCCATGCTGTGTGTCATCTGCAACACACGCTAGATTCGACAAAATGGCATATAATGTCAATATGGAGCGAGGGTATGGCCAGAACCGGTGACAGCATACGAACAATCCTGGGCGCCGTCCCGTTTGGCATGGTGGCCAGCTACTCGGGCATAGCCTCGCTGGCCGGAGTACCCCGAGGCGCGCGCATGGTCGCACGAATACTTCACTCCTGCTCTGCATCGGACGGCCTCCCGTGGTGGCGTATCGTCCGGGCCGACGGCAGCATAGCGCTGCCAAGGGGTTACGGGTTCGAGGAACAGGCCGCGCGGCTCGGTGACGAAGGCGTTGCCGTCGATGCCCTGGGGCGCGTCGACCTGTCGGTATTCGGGTGGTTCGGTCCCGTCAGTCGCTCGACTTGATGTAGCGCGTTCCGAACGAATCATAGCCGCAGCCGGCCATCGATGAGCCAAAACCCGACGGGACGAATGGCATATCGATGACGAAGCGGAGAACGCCCTCCTTGACCAGCTGTTGTCTGGCCATTTCGGTCAGGCGGCGGCCCAGCCCCATTCTGCGGTGCTCAGGGTCGACGTAGAGATAGATAAGCTTGCCGAACGAGCTGTCCGATACAAAGACCTTGCGCGCCACGGCGACGGCGACGATCGCGCCGCCGACGGCCTCGGCTATGGCCAGGACGAGTCCATCCCGTCCGCCGCCAGCGAGCTCCCGCTCCATCTCGGTATATTCATACTCGACCAGGGCCTCGGGAAACGATGACAGCGCCTCGTCGAGGCCCTGCCGGTAGAGCGGCACGCACTCGGGCCAGGCGCTCCGGCCTGCCAGCCTCAGGGCGAAATCGCCATCGAGCAGGTCGTCCGTGTCTTCCGGTTCCGGACCAAGGCGCTCCAGCCCACGGGCGACCCGCGCCTCGTCGTACCAGGTGGCTATACGTCTGGACATGGCGCCGAGCTTGTAGTCAAACCAGCGCTTCTCGAGCTCCGGGTATGGCTCCAGGGCCAGCTTGAAGGCCTTGAACACGCCGCGGCCGCGCGACAGGGCAGCGGCCAGGGCAGTTCTGGCTACAGGGTCGCTGACGCCGGCGGCGAAGGCTTCCATCAGCTCGAAGCCATCGACACTGCTCCATTCCGGCGGTTCGATCAGGTCCACATCGCCGTCGAGCGCTCCGAGTCTGGTATCAATGCTGTCATCATTGATGGTTACAATATCGCCGGTCTCGGCGTGGATCATGCATTCCAGTTCCTGATTCTCCATCGCGAATATGATCTCTTCCGTTATTGCTTCATCCAGGTTGAACATGATCTTCCTCCAGCACATGGAATACTAATATAGATCGAACCAGGTTTCCTATTGTCTTTTCGGTTGAACGGATTGATACTTGCTGCAACGTGGGCGACATGCCCAGATCCATTTCAGGAGGTTGTATGAAAAGGTTCGCGTTGGTAGCACTGTGCGCACTGCTTCTGGTACCACTCTCCATGGGCGCGTTCGCCCAGACAACGGACATGAAAGCCCTGATAGCTGCAGCCCAGAAAGAGGGGCAGCTCACCGTCATCGCACTTCCCCACAACTGGGTGAACTACGGCGAGATGATAGCGAAATTCTCCGCCAAGTATGGCATCAAGGTCAACGAACTCAATCCCGACGGATCCTCAGCCGAAGAGATCGAGGCGATCAAGGCCAACAAGGGCAACAAGGGTCCGCAGGCTCCCGATGTTATCGATGTCGGCCTGAAATTCGGCCCCGAAGCCAAGGCCGCCGGCCTGATCACGCCGTACAAGGTGTCAACCTGGGCGACGATCCCGGACAGCATCAAGGACAAGGACGGTTACTGGTATGGTGACTACTATGGTGCCCTGGCGTTCGAGGTCAATACCGACATCATCAAGAACGTACCCAAGGACTGGGCCGATCTGCTCAAGCCGGAGTACAAGGGCAAGTTCGCCCTGGCCGGAGATCCACGCATATCAAACCAGGCGTTCCTGACCGTACTGGCCGCCTCGCTTGCCAATGGTGGCACGCTCAACGACGTTGGCCCTGGACTGCAGTATTTCGCCAAGATGAACAAGGCCGGGAACCTGGTTCCGCTGATCGCGGTAACGGGCACCGTGGCCTCCGGCGAAACCCCCATCACCATCGAGTGGGACTATAACGCCCTGGCCAACCGCGACACGCTCGCCGGCAATCCGAACATCCAGGTTGTCATTCCGTCGACCGGTGTTGTCGCCGGCGTCTATATCCAGGCTATCAGCGCCTATGCACCGCACCCGAATGCCGCGAAGCTGTGGATGGAGTTCCTCTATTCCGACGAGGGACAGATCATATGGCTGAAGGGCTACGGACACCCGGCCCGCTACAACGACCTGGCTGCCCGCAACGTGATACCGGCAGACGTTGCCGCCAAGTTGCCGCCTGCCGCCTCCTATGCCAAGGCCGCGTTCCCCTCGCTCGATCAGCAGATTGCGGCTGGAAAGGCCGTGGCCGATGGATGGGACAAGATCGTCGGCGCCAATATCCAGAAGAAATAAGGAATACGCCATGACCGCTCTGAAAGAGCGGGGTAATGCGGCCCTGGAGCGTGCAGACGCGCCAGGGCCGCGTGCGCTTGCCCCGCATCCGGTTCGACGGCGCTGGAGCTGGGCATGGCTCGGCCTCGTGCCGTTCTTCGTGTTCGCTACACTGTTCATGTTGATTCCGGCAAGCTCCATTGTGCTTGGTTCGTTTCAGGATGAGGCCGGAGCCTTTACCCTGGACAATCTGGCCCATCTCTTCAGGCCGAACATCATCGATTCGTATGTTGTTACCATCAAGGTCAGCGCGACGACGGCGGTGTTTGGCGGTGTGCTTGGTTTCCTGATAGCCTATGCCATATCGCTGGGCGGTTTGCCGCGGCCGCTCAAGTCATTCATGTCGACCTTCTCGGGGGTGGCTTCCAACTTCGCCGGCGTGCCGCTGGCCTTTGCGTTCATAGCGACGCTGGGTCGAGTTGGCTTCGTGACGGTGCTGCTGAGAACGCTGCTCGGCGTCGAGCTCTATGATACTGGCTTCAACCTGTACAGCTTCTGGGGGCTGACCCTTACCTATACTTACTTCCAGATACCGCTGATGATACTGATCATCGAGCCCGCACTCGAGGGCATGAAGAAGGAATGGCGAGAAGCCTCGGAGAACCTCGGTGCGTCGACGCTGCAATACTGGACCAGGGTCGGTATTCCGGTATTGCTGCCGTCGCTGCTCGCCGCCTTCATCCTGCTGTTTGGCAATGCCTTCGGCGCCTATGCGACGGCCTACGCGCTGACCGGTGGCCTGATCAATCTGGTGCCAATACTGATAGGTGCCCAGGTCAAGGGCAACGTGCTGCACGATGCGAACCTTGGCTACGCGCTGGCATTTGGCATGGTCATCATCATGACGATGAGCATTCTGGCCTATAGCTGGCTTCAGAAGATCAGTTCGAGGTGGGTCAAATGAAGAAGCATACAGGACTCTCCTGGCTCTGGTTTTTCATCGGCCTGGTCTATTTCTTCCTGCCGCTGACGGCGACCTTCATGTTCTCATTGCGGGGCAAAAAGGGGGTGCTGTCGTTTGTCGCCTACCACAACGTCTTCGTCGATCCGGAATTCCTCAAGACCTTTGGTTTCTCGCTGGAGATGGCGCTGCTGACCGTGGTCGTTGGCCTTGCACTGATCGTCCCGACGGCGATATGGATCCACCTGAAGGTACCCAAGGCAAAACCGGTCATAGAGATATTCACGTTGCTGCCGTTTGTCATTCCGCCCATCATCCTCGCGTTCGGCCTGATCAGGAGCTACTCGAGGCCGCCGCTAGCCCTGGTCTCGACGCCGATGCTGCTCGTGGCGGGCTACGTGATCATATCCTTTCCATACATCTACCGGTCGGTCGACGCGGGGCTGCGTGCGATGGATCTGCGCGGACTCTCGGAGGCGGCCCAGAGTCTGGGTGCCGGCTGGGGCACGCTACTCTTCAAGGTGGTGTTGCCAAACCTGCGGACGGCGTTGCTCTCCGCGACATTTCTTACCCTTGCCATCGTCATAGGCGAGCTGACACTGGCCAATCTCCTCGCATGGCCGGCCTTCGGTCCGTACATGGCGCTCATGGGGCGCAACCGGGCCTATGAGCCAGCAGCGCTGGCCATCATGAGTTTTGGCATGACCTGGGGCGCCATCGGGCTGATCCAGGCTCTGACCAGATCGGGCAAGGACAAGAGTACCGGCGTTGGCGTCGGCGCGCACTGAACATCAAAAGCAGGAGAACAAGCATGGCCTTTCTTGAATTGCACGATATCGTCAAGAGCTTCGGACACAACACCGTGGTGCGGCAACTGAGCCTCAATGTCGAAAAGGGCGAGTTCGTATCGCTCCTGGGCGGGTCGGGTTGTGGCAAGACCACGACCCTGCGCATGATTGCCGGATTCGAGACCCCGGACGAGGGCCGTATCCTGATGAACGGCGCCGATGTTGCCGCGCTGCCTCCCAACCGGCGCAAGCTGGGCATGGTCTTTCAGAACTATGCGCTCTTCCCGAACATGAATGTGCGCCGCAACATAGCCTTTGGGCTGAAGATAGCCGGCAAGGACAAAGAAGCGATAGAGCGACGCGTCGACGAGATGCTCGACGTGATACACATGCAGGAATTTGCCCTGCGCTACCCGCATCAGCTGTCTGGCGGGCAGCAGCAGCGCGTGGCGCTTGCACGCGCCCTGGCAATCGAGCCGGCCGCGCTGCTGCTCGACGAGCCGCTATCGGCGCTCGATGCCAAGATCAGGTTGCGCCTGCGCGACGATATTCGCGCCATACAGCAGCGCCTGGGCATCACGACGATATATGTGACCCATGACCAGGAAGAGGCGTTGTCCATATCCGACCGGGTCGCGGTGATGAAGGAAGGCGTAATCGAGCAGATTGGCACTCCCTTCGAGATATACAACCATCCGGCCACGTCCTATGTGGCCACCTTCATAGGTACGCTGAACCTGCTGGAGGGCACCGTGGTCGATCAGACCGCGGGCACGGTCATGGTGGGCGGTCAGCACATAGCCGTGCGACAGCCGCTGCGCACGGCCGCCGGAACCAAGGTGCCGCTCAGCATCAGGCCCGAGGCGGTGATGATCGATGGTGTCGGGGAATCGGGACAGAGTGCTCCTGACAGCAGTCTGAATGTTTTGAAGGGCACGATCACCTCGGTTAAATTTCTGGGCTCGGTCGTCCGCTTCGTCATCGAAATCGGATCGAACCGCTTGTTTGCAGATTGCTTCAATGCGCCATATCTGTCGGTTCCCCACGCCGGCGAGGCTGTGACCTTGCGCTTCTCCCGGGAGTCCTGCGCACCGACAGCGGTCAACGCCGAGGAACTGAGGCACGCATCGGACGACGAAGGCGAGGAGTAGGCGATGACATGCTATGAGGGCGCCATCGTTACCTGTGACTCGACCGGCACGGTAGCCCGGTACCTGGTCGAGGAGGGCGGCCAGATAGCCTTCGTGGGCAACGCATTGCCAGAACGGTACGCCGCGTCGAGGCGGGTGCCTCTTGGAAACAAGGCGCTGCTGCCGGCCTTTGGTGACACCCACATTCATTTTATGTCGTATGCGCTCTTTGCTGCCGGCCTCGATATCCGCACCGCCACGACGATAGCGGATGCGCGCGATATGGTCGCCGGCTTCGTCCGCGAGCGCAAACCAGCCTTCGTGCTGGGCTTCGGCGCTTCAGCGAACAGTGTCAGCGAGAAGCGGCTGCTGACCAGGACCGACCTCGATAAGGCGTGCGCCGACCGTCCGGCCTTTGTCGTCAAGTATGATGGTCACGCGGGCATCGCGAATTCCGCGCTGATCGAGCTGGTGCGCGCTTCGCTGGGTGGGCTGCGCGGGTTCAATGCCGAGACGGGGCTGATGACGCAGGATGCCTTCTTCCGGGTTACCGATTTTGCCACGGGGAAGGTGTCGTTGCCGGCGACTCTGGGCAACATGCTGACCGCCATCGACACGCTGGCCGGCTACGGGATAGGGCTCGTGCATTCGGTGACCGGAGTCGGGTTCCCGGCGGACATGGACGTGAGCCTGGAAAGCCTGTTTGCGCGCGGTCTGCGCAACCCGTTGCAGTATCGCCTCTTCTTTCAGACCATGGATGTAGCCAAGGCGCTGAGGCGCAGGCTACCCAGGATCGGCGGCTGCTTTGCCACCGCGCTGGATGGCTGCTATGGTTCGGTCGACGCGGCGATGCTGGAGCCATACGAGGCGGCGGCGGGGCTGTCGCCAGAGACCTCCAGAGGTGTGCTGTATTATTCGGATGACCGGGTCAGGGCCTTCTGCGACGAGGCCAACCGCGCCGGGCTGCAGATAGAGATGCATGCGATTGGCGACGCGGCCTTTGAACAGGCCGTGGCCTCAATCGGCGCAGCCCTCGAGGCGTTTCCGCGTGCCGACCACCGGCACACGATCATTCATGCCTGTCTGCCAACGGAGCGCGGCCTTGCTGCATGCGCCAGGCTCGGCATCCATCTTGCCGTGCAGCCGGCCTTCCTGCAGTGGGATCAGGAACCGCTCGATTATATCGAATCGATCATGGGCAAACGCGCATACCGTATTTCGCCGCTGCGCACCATGACCGACATGGGACTCGTGCTGGCCGGCGGTTCCGACGCGCCATGCACGGTGCCGGATCCGATGGTTGGTATCCATGCCGCCTGCAACCACTATGTACCGGAACAGTCGCTGACGGTCCAGGAGGCGCTGAACCTGTATACACGCAATGCCGCCTTCCTGAGCTTTGACGAGAAGGAGCGCGGCAGCCTGGAACCTGGCAAGGTCGCGGACATGACCGTGCTGAGCGCCAATCCGCTCTCTACCAGACCGGCTGATCTCGGAGCCATCAAGGTAGAGAAGCTGTTGCTGGGAGGTTCGCCATACCGCGCGGGCCAGGGTTCGGCCGGTGTGCTGCTGCGCGGGCTTGCTGGCGGGTCGAAGCGGATCTAGCCCTTGACTGGCGGCAACGAGGCCAGCACCCGTCGCAGGACCGCGTCGACGACCGATTCGTCGGCGCGGCCATCCAGCCTCGCCATGATTGCCCGCTTCGCGGTGACGAAGAGTTCCTCGTCACCGCCGCCCGCTGGTGCAAGTGCGGGCGTCTCGGTTCTCGCCTCGGCTCTTGCCTCGATGAACTGTGTCACCCTGACTCCGGCATTTCTCAGGCGCTCGCGTGCGGCATCGGTGATCGTCACCTCCGGATGAACCGCGATGCTCTGCGGTTTGGCCTCCAGGATGTCATCGAGGTCGGCACTGGTCAGGATCAGGCGGCGGCCATCCGGAGCGCGCAGCTCCATGCTGCCGTCGCCTGCTACATCCATCGGAGCGCCAGGCGCATCGACACAGGCTACGCCGAGCGCCGCGATGAAGTCGCGCGCCGCGGGCGTGAACCTGGTGTCGTGATGAAATTCGGGTAGCGAACCTCGGCCATTCTTCCAGGCTTCACGCAATTCAGCTTCGGTGATGATCATGGCATCAGCCTTCCACTCCGGACAGCGATTCCAGCGCCTTGACCGCGGCGTCACGGGCCTGGAGTATCTCGGATTCACTGCCGGACAACCACATGCGCCCGAATCGACCCACGGCCGAAATATGGATCAGCTTGATCGATGCGCCCTTCTCCGCTTCGTTGGCGGCGAAGTTGATGTAGGCGGCAGGGGCGCACTCCAGCACGAGCATCGTCTCGCCGGGCACGATCATCGAGCCGCGTCTGAAACGGTTTATCAGCTGGGCCTGATACGGGTCGACATTGGTTATCACCTGAACCGAGGCTATCATCGGCTTGATGCGGCCTGACTCCTGTAGCCCCAGTCGATGGAGGACGACGCGCCCCGCCTCGAGTACCTCTGCCTGTGACCGCGAATGAATTTCGAACATGCCGAATTCGCGCTCGACGATCTGGGCGCCTGGTCGCGCCTCCGTTGTCTTGAGCGCGATGTCGACGAGACGGAAGACTTCGTTGCCCGGCGCGACCTCGATATACATCGAGGCCATGCCGGCCGTTGGAAGGTCTCCCTGGGTAATCGTACCGACGAAGGCAGCGAACTGCGGCTGCATCCGGTCAAGATACGAATACACCCGCAGCTGGAATGTTTCTCCCATGACGGATCAGGAGTTTCCACGCCCGCCGGAAGCGCCCTTGGTTTTCTGCGGCAGGATCATCTCGACCGATGGATCGGGCCGTGGTATCACGTGTACCGACACGAGTTCGCCCACGCGCTTGGCGGCGGCTCCGCCGGCATCGGTGGCTGACTTGACTGCTCCGACATCGCCACGAACCATGACGGTTACATAGCCACCGCCGATGTATTCGGACCCGATGAGTGTGACATTCGCGGCCTTGACCATTGCGTCGGCCGCCTCGATGGCGCCGACGAGACCCTTTGTCTCGACCATGCCAAGGGCAATTTGCGACAACTCAGCCATCTAGAACCTCCTCTACCACTATGAATACTATACGTGCCGCTTCTGCAATTCAGCAAGCACGCGTTGCGCTATGCGTTCTATCTCGTCGGCCCCGATTGCGGGCGAGGCAGGTACCAGGTGTTCGGCGTCGGTGCCTCCGATCATCGCAGGCGGCGGTGCTTCACGAAGGCCGTAGGCGATGGTCTTGACGCTGAACAGGTGCCGTACGCCGATATTGTCGCCCGTGATGGCGCCGCCCACTCCTCCGGGGCCCAGTGTCATGCACGGCGCGAAACCCGTCGTTGCTCCGGTGGCACCGAGCGAACTCATCGTATTGACTACGATGCGGTGCACCGGCTTCTCGAGGCCAAAGGCGGTGATGACCGCCTCGTCGCGCGCGTGCAGCGCGACCGAATGGCCATCACCGCCAAAGTGAATCAGCTCCAGGCAGCGCTCGCATCCGGCCCGCCAGTCATCGACCTCGTACCAGCCCAGGACCGTGGTCAGCTTCTCGCGCGAAAGCGGTTCCGCGGGGCCGACCGAATCGAGGCGGGCAACCAGGATGCGTGCCGTGTCGGGTACCGCGAAACCGGCCATCGAGGCCAGCACCTGTGGCGACTTGCCGACGGCTCTGGCGTTGGTCGAGCCGTCGGGCCTGAACAGGCAGCGCCTGAGCGCGTCTGCCTCGGTTGGTGACACGAAATAGGCGCCCTGCGCGCGCACGAGTTCGGCAAAACGGGCCGCGACCGGCCGATCGACGACCGCCGCCTGCTCCGTCGCGCAGATGACCGAATTGTCGAAGGCCTTGCTTGCGACCAGCATCCGCGCCGCCGCTTCCAGGTCGGCGCTTCTGTCGATGTAGCATGGCACGTTGCCGGGGCCAACGCCAAACGCGGGCTTGCCCATCGAGTGGGCCGCCCTGACCATCGGCGTGCCGCCGGTCGCAACGATCAGCGAGGTGGCCCGATGGCGCATCAGCTCGTCGGTTCCCTGCAGCGAGAGGTGCTCCATGCAGGCTATCAGGCCGCGCGGCGCTCCCGCGGCGACCGCGGCCTCGGCCATCACGCGGGTGGCCTCGAACGTGCAGCGGGCGGCGGCGGGATGTGGCGAAATTACTATGGCGTCACGGGCCTTGATGGCTATCATGCACTTGAAGAACGCCGTCGATGTTGGATTGGTGCTCGGCACCAGCGCCGCGACGACACCCATCGGCAGCGCGATCTGCACCATGCCGCGCGGCTCATCACGGCCGATGACACCAACCGTCCTGATGTCGCGTATCGCGGCCCATAGATCGGTCGAGGTCAACAGATTCTTCAGCACCTTGTGCTCTACAATGCCGAATCCCGTCTCCTCGACCGCCATCCTCGCCAGCCGCTCCGCGGCGGAGGCGCCAGCCACCGCCATCGCGGCACAGACACGATCGACTTCTTCCTGTGTGGCCTTTGACCAGAGTCGCTGTGCGTCCTGGGCGGCAAGCGCCAGGCGGCGTGCCTCCTGAATGGAGACCAGATCGGCATCGAAATCGCTCATCGCATTCATTGCTCCATCCTGCGATACTTCAATACATGATGGGACGCCGCGCGACGTCCAGAACCGCATCCTGAAAGGCCTGGGCCGCGGCCTCGCACGCCGACTGTTCGCCGGTAAGCATCGCGCCCATGAAATTGGTCTCCGATGGCGGCGCCGTATAGGCGGCGATGCCGACATCGGCCGCCTTCAGCGCGGCATCCAGCGCCAGGCACCCCTCGAGCGGTGGTGCAACGAGGTAGGCGACCGAGGATTGCTCGGCAAGTCCACTTGCCGCAGCCAGATACGAGCCTATCCGGGAGACAACGTGCGGGAAGAATGCCACACCGTCATGCTCGTCCGCCGAGTACCAGAGTGCCCTCGATTCGAGGTACCGTATGGCGGCGTCCAGCCCCGAGCGCAGCTCGGCGGGATCCGGTCCGGCGAGCATCGCTATGATTTCTCCCGAATGCGGCCCTGCGGCGCTTCGCGCTCCGCCATAGAATGAATGGGCATATACGACCGAGACCTCGGCCATCTTCGTCGCTTCATCTATCGAGACGTACAGGGCATCATCATTGTCGGCGGTGATCAGGCCCAGACTGGACTGACCCGGCTTCAGGCCCAGCATGGCCGCGTAGCCGGAACTGACCCTCGGGATGATGCGCGCTGCCAGTACATGGGCATGGATCGGTGTCAGGATGGCCATCAGGAATGCTCCTCGGATAGACGCAGTTTGATGCCCGAAGCCTGGGCCTGCAGCATTCTGTGGGCCAGCCGCAGCGCGTAGGCCCCGGCCTCAAGCGGGTTGACGCCGCCGCCATCGAAAATGTTGCAGATTACGTCACGGTCGGCATCGGACAGGCCCGCATGCGGCCGGTAGCCCATGTAGGCGCTCATCGATTCGGCGCGCCCAAGACCGGGCCGTTCTCCGATGAGGAGTATCAGCACCTTCGGATCAAGCACGTCGCCGATGTCGTTCATCACGCCGACGCGGCATCGTTCGATGAAGAAGGGCGTTCCGAGGCTCAGTCCGGCCGTCGCGCAGCCATCCCTGATGACCGGGAATATCTTGCGCAGATTGGCCTCGATCGCGCGGGCGCTGAGTCCATCGCCGACGCAGAGCTGGATGTCGGGGCCCTTGATGCAGCGGGCGGCAAGCGTGGTTCTGGCCTCTGCGGACAGCCTGCGGCCGAGGTCGGGCCTCCGCAGGTACTCCTCGGTACCGCCCTCGACCATGGTGCGCACCGTAAAGAGCCCGAATTCGGCGAGCAGTCCAGGGTCGACAACGCGATTGAGCGTGTCCTTGGTAACGGCCAGGTCGGCCTGGAAGGTCAGCAGGTTACCGGTTCTGGGCCGTGGACCTGCCCTGCCCACTCCGATGCGCGCCGTCGTCGTTTCCATCAGAGCGGCAAGACCATCGGCATCATATGCGGCGGGAACCGCCAGAACCGGGGTCACGTCCCCGGCTGGTTTCGACACGACTCCCGCGACCTCGGTGCGACGAGGAGCCTCTCCCTGAGGCTGGCCAATCGCGGCGATTTCATCGACGACGGCATCGACAATGGCCGCCAGTGTCTGATCATCGATCATCGCATCACCGTGACAGGAAGAAGCTGGCGTCGCCAGCACGCTGGGTCAGGCGGCCATCCCGCATGAGCCCGATGGATTCCAGCCAGGCCTCGAATTCGGGGGTCGGCCGGAGCCTGAAGAGGTCGCGGAGCGTGGCTATGTCATGAAACGACGTGGACTGATAAGAAAGCATGGCATCATCTGCCATAGGCACGCCCATGAAGTAGTTGCATCCGGCGGCGGTCAGCAGCACCGCGAGGTTCTCCGATGAGTTCTGATCGGTGTTGGCGTGGTTCGTGTAGCATACGTCGCAGCCCATCGACAGGCCGCTTAGTTTGCCCATGAAGTGATCCTCCAGTCCTGCCCGGTGTATCTGTTCGCTGTCGTACAGGTATTCGGGACCGATGAAACCAACGACCGTGTTGACGATGAACGGCGAGTATCGGCGGGCCAGGCCGTAGTTCCTGGCCTCCAGCGTCAGCTGGTCCCAGCCATTGTGCGCGTCGGCCGACAGCGCCGAACCCTGGCCGGTCTCGAAGTACATGTAGTCGGGACCCGCGGGATAGCAATACTTCTTTGCCAGCGCGAAGGCCTCGTCGAGCATGCCCACCGAAATGCCAAAGGATGCATTGCCTTTCTCGGAGCCACAAATGGACTGGAAGACCAGCCCGACCGGCGAACCGGACTGCAGGCAGCGCATCTGGGTGGAGACATGGGACAGGACACAGGTCTGGGTCGGTATGCCCCAGCTCCGCACCACATCATACGACATGTCGAGGAGGCGGGCGACCGAGGCATAGCTGTCATCCGCCGGATTGATGCCAATGACAGCATCGCCGCAACCGTATGACAGGCCCTCGTACATGCTGGCTCGGATTCCTTCCGGCGAGTCCGTCGGGTGGTTCGGCTGCAGCCGGTTGGACAGCGTGCCGGCAAGGCCAATGGTCGTGGCCGCGTGCTTGCTGATACGGATCTTGCTTGCGGCATAGACGAGATCGAGGTTGGACATCAGTTTGGTGACGGCGGCTATCATCTCCGACGTCAGGCCGTTGGAGATGCGGGCTATGGCCCCGCCGTCGGTGGTGTCGGCGAGCAGCCATTCACGAAGCGCGCCGACCGTCCATCCTGATATCTCCCGGTAGACCGTCTCGTTGATGCCGTCCTGTATTACCCGCGTCACCTCGTCGGCATCGTATGCCACCGCGGGATTGTCGCGCAGCACGGAGAGCGGCAGGTCCGCCAGCACGAACCGGGCCGCCGCTCGCTCTTCGGCACTGTCGGCGGCGAGGCCTGCCAGCCGGTCGCCAGACTTCTCCTCGTTGGCCTTGCCCATCAGCGTTCGTATGTCGGGGAAATCCCATGTCTTGCCAAAAAGCCTGGTGCTCAGTGTCATGTCCTTCGGCTGCCTCAATGGTAGAAGATAAGGGTCTTGATGACCAGCGGAACGACGCGGCCGTCCATCAACGGCGTACCGATGTCGATATAGTCGCCTTCTTCCAGCCCTATCTGGTCGATGATCAGGAGCGGTCGGTCCCCATCGAGTCCCTTGATGGTCTGGCCCAGCGACTGGGCGTAATCATGCCTTGTAATGACGATGAGCGGCTTGCCGACTGGCAGGCCGTGCGCGAATTCGGCCAGACCGCCCGCCAACGCGGAGAGCCCCGCGTAGTCCAGACCCATGTCGGGCTCCAGCGCCAGCGCGAAACGGTCGGAGGCGGGATCAAGGTCCCAGCGTGCCAGCGCCTCGACCATATCACCCGGCAATGAGCCCGAACCGCCGGACGGCCGCACGACCGGCACATTCCTGAGCGGCAGTATCGATGGATCGGCCCATATCGTCGAGCCGGAGAGCGTCAGCGTCTGGGCGCTGGCACCCAGTACGGTTGCGCGCCTCGTTTCCTTGGGTTCGATTATCGCATAGCGCGCAAAGCCAGGCTCGGCGCGCAGGCTGTCCGCCAGCAATGGTCCGATATCCCCATGGATGGTGACCTCGGCTACGCTGCGCGGAGACAGCGGATGGTAATAGTAGTAGCCGATACCGCCGGAGAACATCATGCTCTTTACCTTGTCGTCAGGCGGCAGGAGCGGCGTCTGGTACAGTCTGGCGGCCAGTGGCGATGTTCCGCCCTGGGCAAGGAGCAGGGCGAGCGTGGCCATCGCGTCGGTGGCCTTCTTTAGATCAGCGAGCGAGGGTCTGTCACCCGCCTCAAGGTGCAGGCCGACCGAAGCCAGGATCTCGCCGCCGGCGCGCGTCACCGACCGTACGACGTCGCCATCGAGCTCGATGACTCGACCGCCAAAATTCATGGCGGCCGAGGCGCCCGGCTGGCCCAGCCTGAATGTCGCGCAATTTGCGCTGCCGCCGCCGATGTCCATGTTTGCCACCGTCGAGAAGTGCTGTCTGGACCAGGCGGCCGCACCTGAGCCGCGACCGGCCAGCAAGCCCTCGACATTGGGGCCGGCAATCGTGACGACGAAGTCACCGGCCAGTCCGGCTATGGCGGCAAGTACCCGGTCGGCATTCTGCTTTCTGGCCGTTTCTCCGGTGATGATGGCGGCCCCCGTCTCAACCCGCGATGGCGACATGCCCGCCTTGGCATACTCGGCGCGTATGATGGCCGACAGGGCATCGGCGTCTATGGTCTGGCCATCGATCAGGGGCGTGAAGACGATGTCGCTCTGATACAGCACCGCGCGGTCCGCTATGTCGATGCGCGGGATCTGCCCGGCTCGGGCGACCTGCACCAGACTGAGTTCGCTGAATACGACCTGCGTCGTTGTCGTGCCGACATCGATGCCGACACTGATCATTCGCCTGAGGCCATCCATGGTGGTTTATGACTTACTGAAGGTGGTTGTACCTTCGGTCTCCATCGAGTCGACGACGGCGATGATCACGGCATCGACGGGCAGGGCCTCGGTCTGTACGGTCTGGCGGGCGGAGCTGCCTTCGGTAATCACGACGATGTCGCCTTTGCCGGCATCCACGGTATCGATGGCGACGAATGGCGAGCCCATCGGCTTGCCGTTCTGGTCGGCCTCCCTGACCAGCAGCAGCTTTCGGCCGCGCAGCTTCTCATCCTTTATGGTAGCGACGACGGTTCCGATCACGAAGGCTATCCGCATAGACACCTCATCAGGATATGGTTGATACCATGGAAGTATAGGGGTGATTGTTGCCGGCCACAAGTGAAATTGGGCACTGGCCGACATCTTGAGCTGCTCTGCCTCGTCCGCTATGCTACAACTACGATGAAGGCCGACCTGCACATGCATTCCCGCTATTCCGATGGTGGTCATTGGCCAGAGGTATTGGTCGACATGGCCACGGCCAGCGGGCTGCAGGCCGCGTGCCTTACCGATCACGATACGCTGGGCGGCTATCCCGAGTTCGCTCGTGCCGCGGCTGTGGCGGGACTGACCACCTGGCCGGCCGTCGAGATCGATTGTGTCGATGATTCCATCGGGTACCGCAGCGAGATTCTGGCCTATTTCCCCGACGGGACCTATGCCGCGACCGACGCATTGCTGCGAATCGGCCGCGCCGAACGCGTCCGCACCATATCGGCGCTGTTCGAGCGCGCCCGGCGGCTGTTCAGCGCCCCGCACATCGATTTCGACTCGCTGGTCAGCAGAAGGCAGTCGGGCCGCGCGCCCGAAGGCGTTGCCGTCGATGGGACCGCGCTGCGCTATGCCAAGACCGACTTCTTCATGGCCCTGATCGATGCCGGTGTCATCCCGGCGGGCACGGAATACCGCGAGTTCAAGCAGGCCTATTTCGATACCGGGCTGTTCTCGGATGTGCGGTTCAACAAACCGGAACTTGCCGAGGTCGTCGAACTCATCGTCGCCGATGGCGGCATTCCTGTGTTGCCGCATGTCGGGCACGAATTCGGCGACTCGATCCGGACCATGCGCAGCCGCTCCGAACACCTCGATGCCATCTTCGATCGCTGCCGCGACCTGGGTGTGCTCGGCGTCGAACTGTACGACTATCACGGTGATGATGCCACGGCCATCAACGCACTGGTCGCCAGGAAGAGCCACCGTTATGGGTTCTTCAATACGTATGGCTCCGATTTTCATGGACCGGGCTCGAACAAGACGGAGTTCGGTTCGTTTCATGGCGATTTCAAAGGGTTCCCGCGTCACAAGGCGCGGAGAAAGGGCTGAACAATGGCACATTGTACGGTACCAGAGGCCGATGCGATTCTGGACACGGAATTCAGGGTTCACGAAAAGGGATTCGTCAGGCTGGTTGACTATCTCGGCGGCGATGCACGGATCGTTCAGGCCGCGCGCGTCTCGTACGGCGCCGGCACCAAGACCGTGCGCGAGGACGCGGGCCTGATAGATTACCTGCTGCGCAACGAGCACACCTCGCCCTTCGAGCAGGTGGTGCTGACGTTTCACATCAAGATGCCGATCTTCGTCGCGCGGCAATGGATACGCCACCGCACCGCACGGATCAATGAAATCTCCGGTCGCTATTCGGTCATGAAGGACGAGTTCTGGCTGCCGGCGCCCGAGGCGCTGGCCATGCAAAGCTCGGACAACAAGCAGGGGCGCGAAAGCGAACCGCTGTCCCCCGAAGACGCGGACAGGACGCTGGCCATTCTGGAGAGCGGCCAGCGCGAGGCCTATGCATCATACATGAAGCTGGTCGATTCCGGTCTGGCCCGCGAGCTGGCGCGCGTCAACCTGCCGCTTTCCATGTACACGGAATGGTACTGGCAGATAGACCTGCACAACCTGTTCCGGTTTCTGTCGCTGCGGATGGATGCGCACGCGCAGCGTGAGATACGGGACTATGCCGCGGTCATCTTCGACATCACGAAGAAGGTCGCGCCACTCGCCTGCGTCAGCTTCGAGCGCCACACGCTCCATGGCGTTCGGCTGTCGCTGGATGACGCCGCCCTGGTCAGGCGGCTCCTGGAGCACGACAACCTGACCGACCAGGAACGGGAGCGGCTGCTCGCCAGGCTCAAGCCCTGAGGTAGCGCTGTTCGCCCATGCCGTAGAGCCCCGTCGCATCGACCTTCTCGCCGCCATCCGGCGACCGCAGCAGGCCCTCGAATGAGCCGAACGGGATGTGGTTATCCATCGAGGTGACCAGCAGGTTCAGATTCGTGTCATTGCGCCGCTCCGGTTTGAAGGCCAGGTCGACGAGCCCCTCGGTATCCTGGATATGCCAGGCGTTCTCTGGCCCATTGGGTGTTGTGACCTTGATGGGCGGCAGCGGAAACACACGGCTGTTGATCCAGAGCACGTTCTCGTTGTAGATGAGCTGATCGCGGACCTGGTTGTCTGTCAGGTTGAAGCCGACACGCCGGCCCTTGGAGTCCGTTCCAAAACCGACAACCCGATCATAGCTCATGCGATAGGGATAGAAGCCCTTCGTGTCGTCCATCACGCCCATAGCATCGGGCCCCTTGAACTCGAAGCGCTCCCCGTCGGCCTCGAACCAGCCCTGCATCGGCATCAGGACCTTGGTGGAGTACATGGCGCGATTCAGTCCAAACGGCAGACACACGGTCGACGGTGCGCTCTGGCGCGAGTTGTACGCGAAGGAGAAGCCGCCCGCGAATGTCCTGCGCCGCTGGCCACGCTTCGAGCTCGTCTCCAGGCTGATGGAGCCGCCAGACAGGTCGTAGCTGTATTCGATCCGCGCGTGCCGGCCACTATACCCGACCCGTTCGCCATCGAGGCGTTCGTTGATGCCAAAGCGGCTCAGCGGAACGATCCGTTTGAGCGTATAGAAACGGCTCCGTTCCCTGTCGTAGGCGGAGAAGTGGGCAAAGCCGAAGTGCTGAATCTCCTGGAGCATCGTGAAGAAGAACCATCGACTGCTGCCGAACTGGAACGCCCTCCAGCGCTTGCACCGATAATCCTTGACCCAGCGCGGCACCGCATAGTGGTATGGTCGTTCCACATCGAGCATGTTGGCCCGTTCGACCGGGCCATTGAAACAGCCCAGCACGAACGCTCCGTCGCGGACGATGGAAGCGGGCGGATCGCTCAGCTCGCGGTTGTATGGCTTGCGCTCGTCGGCACTGTCATCGCCTGCCATTACAGCAAGCCGTCCTTGTACATCCGGTACAGGACCTGCGTGCCCTTGTCGCCAAAGCCCTTCGCCGAGACCGTGTCGAACAGGTGCTCGGCGAGTGCCAGGAGCGGCAGCTGGAGCCCCATCGCCTTGGCCGAATTGAGCGCTATGCGCAGATCCTTGAGGAAATGCTTGGCGTAGAATCCCGCCTCGAAATCGCCGGCCAGCATGCGCGGGCCCATGCCGACCAGCTGTGCACTCTGGGCGGCGCCGCCGCTGATGCTGTCCAGCACGCGGTGCGGATCGAGTCCGGCCTTCTCGGCGTAGATCAGCGCCTCGGTGGCCCCCAGCAGAGCGCCAGCGACCGAAATCTGGTTCGACATCTTCGTAAACTGGCCGGCTCCCGGACCGCCCTGGAGCAGGGCGGTCTTTCCAACCACGTCGAAGAACGGCTTGACCGCGGCGAAGGCGGCTTGGTCTCCGCCGACCATGATCGACAGCGTCGCGTTCCTGGCACCGGTATCACCACCGGAAACCGGCGCGTCGATGGCGACCAGCCCCCGCGCAGCCGCCGCAGCCGATACCCTGACCGCCAGCTCAGGGTCGCTCGTCGTATGATCGACCAGCACCGCGCCGGCCTTGGCCGCCTTGATGATGCCGTCATGACCAAGGTAGACCGCTTCGACATCGGCCGGGTAGCCAACCATGGTAAAGACCACGTCCGCGCCGGCGGCAGCCTTGGCAGGCGTGTCTGCCCAGGTGGCTCCGGCCGCTACCAGCGGTTCCGCCTTGGATCTGGTCCTGTTGTAGACGGTTACCCGAGCGCCCGCCTTGAGCAGATGCCCGGCCATGCTGGCGCCCATGACGCCTGTGCCAATAAACGCTATGGAACTACCTGAAACGGTCATGTGTATCTCCCTGGAATGAACGTTGTATTACGCGAACTTGTAGCCGAATCGCCTGAGCATGCCGGCTCGCTCGGCCTTGTCTGTGTCGTTCTCCACACCGCGTGGAGACGAGCCGTCGATGACGCCCAGAATGCCGGAGCCCTGCCCTGTTCTGGCGACGATGGCCTGTACCGGGTTGGCCGTGGCACAGAAGATGTGGCAGACCTCCTGGCAGGACTTGATCCTGTCCAGCACATTGATCGGGTACACCCCCTGGCCCAGTACCAGGTAGAAGGTGTGGCCCGCCCCGGTAGCGAGCGCGCAGCGCGTGGCGTCATCGATCAGGTCGGGGTCGGTACCCTGCGTTCTGACGAGGCATGGGCCGGACGCTTCGTTGAAGGCCAGCCCATAGTGGGCGCCGGGCACTGAACTCGCCAGTATCTCGGCTATGTCTTCTACTGTTTTGATGAAGTGCGACTGGCCAACGATGATATTTGCGTCCGTCGTCCATGAGAGCTGAACGGCCTCTATCTGCGTCTCCATGAGCATCCTCCGGCTGGCAAGTCTACCCGCGAATCGTTCTGACCGCAAGATCTCGATATGCGGCGATCCTTGCGTGGAAATTCACGATTGGCGCTTGAATATTGGCGCTTGATGATACATATTACACAAGTACAGAGTAAATTGTGTAAAGAGGCTGAATGATGGCGGATGCGACAAAGGCACGAATTTCAGAGGCGGCTACGGCGATCATCAGGGAGCTTGGTCCCGAAGGCCTGACGGTAGACGCGGTGGCCGATCTGGCTGGCGTCAGCCGCAAGACCGTATACAACCATTTCGATGGCAAGTTCGCCTTGATCGAGGGAGCGGCCTCCGCCTGGACGGGCCGGACGCTCGAGGCCTTGCAGCGCATAGCAGATGATCCAACGCTCGCCTTCGTCCCAAAACTCAACGCGATTGTCGAACGGGGCTACGCCGAATTGCGGGCCGGGGGCAAACTGATGTATGGACGCGATGCATCGGTCGGCCTGGAGTTGCCTGGCTTCCGGACCGAACTGAAGGCCACCTTCAGGGGCTTCATCGAGGGCATCGTCCGCGATGCCAAGATGGCCGGTCTCGTGCGGCCCGAGTTCGACACGCGCCGGCTGACCTTTGCGATCATCAACATCGTTGGCGGCCTGACGGTTCTCGATGGTATCGAGGACGAATCATTCTCCAAGGTTGATATCCTGAAAGACTCGCTCAAGGCGCTTGTCGGAGGCATTCTGACCGCCGAAGGCGCAGAGGCGATGCGCGGCTCTCCGCTATTCGAATGAATGGAAGGTAGATATGGAATCAGCACAGAAATCGGTATCAAGGACGTGGAGCCGTCGGCTCCGTTGGCTGATACCGTTCCTGATCATCGCCGGGGCGATAACCTTCAGACTGGTCGCGCTGGGTCGCGTCAAGGCCACGTCGGAGGCACCTCCCGTTCCGGTTCGTACGATGCGTCCGGTGCATGGTGACCTGGTCAAGTCGCTCCGGCTGAACGCCCATGTCGAATCGGAGACGATGGTGACCGTGCTGCCGCTCGTATCCGGTGTGCTGCAGGAGCTGAATGTCGATGTGGGGCAAACGGTTCGCAAGAACCAGGTGATTGCCCGCATCGATGCCCAGCGATTCGAACTGCAGCTCCAGCAGGCCGAGGCGGCCTACCTCTCGGCGAAGTCGTCATACGATCGCATCAGCCAGATGTACAAGGCGAATGCGACGACACAGCAGAACTATGAGCAGGCCAAGAGCCAGTATGAGGCATACTCGTCACAGTACGAGCTGGCCAGGATCCAGCTCGACTACGCCAGCGTCAAGAGCCCTGTCGACGGCGTAGTGCTGGTCAAGCATCTGTCAGCGGGATCGATCGCCGCGCCCGAACGGCCCATCGTCACCATTGGTGATCTGAACGATCTCGTGGTGCGCGCCCGCGTACCCGAACGCTACTATGAAACGTTCACGTCGATGCGCGACGCCATGCACATCACGATAACGCGGCCGGGTGGTGCCGACTACCGCGGCACCATACGCAGCATCAGCCCGTTCGTGTCGGCCGAGACGAAGAACTTCGAGGTCGTCGTCTCGATAGGCGACAGGCCCGAGGCTCTGCGGCCAGGCATGTTCATAGCGCTCGAGTTCGAGCTGCAGCGATGGCCCGGCGTCTACAGCCTGCCGTTCGAGGCTCTCGGTGGCAACGACACCCTCTGGCATGTGGAGCATGGTCGTGCGGTCAAGGATGTGTACAAGCCAGCCAACATGAGCGATGAAGCCTTCGAGGTGCCTGCTGACTGGGCGGACCGCGACTTTATCGTGGAGGGCCAGTACTTTGCCAGGGATGGCGGACCCGTCTCGATACTGCAGGCCGAAGGATCAGGCAAATGATACTGTCCGACTTCTCGGTACGACACCCCGCGATCATAACCATACTGCTCGCCGGGCTGCTGTTGTTCGGGCTCATAGCCGGCACCTCGCTGCACTCGGAGATGATACCGCCAGTGGCGATGCCGCGCGCGACCATCGTCACCGTCTATCCCGGCGCCGGTGCCAAGGACGTGGAGCGGGACATCTCGCGGCTGATAGAGAACCAGATGTCGACGCTGCCAGGCATCTCCGACCTGTCGTCGACCAGCTCCAATTCATACTCGGTGGTCACGATGGAGTTCCATGCCAACGTCGACGTGCACGCGAAGCTGCCGCAGATACGCGAACTGCTCAACGGCATATCCGGTGACCTGCCTTCCGGGATCGATGGCAGCCCCGTCGTGTACATCACCGAGGCGAGCGCGTTCCTGCCCATATTCTCGGTCCGCGTGTCCGGCACCATGGATGCCGAGGCCCTGACCACGTACCTGGAGGACAGGGTCAGCCCCGCCATAGCGAGGATACCCGGCGTCTCCAAGATCAACCTGGTGGGCGGTTCCAGGCACGAGGCCAGGATCACCCTCAATGTGGCCGAACTGGAGGCGCGCGGCCTCTCGGCCCTGGCGGTATACCAGGCGCTGCAGTACAGCAACCTGAATGTACCTGCTGGCAATGCGACCTATCGTTCCAGGGAGCTCGCCTTCACGACATCCGGGGCCTTCTCCGACATCAATGAGCTACGGAATCTGACCGTCGGCTATGGTGACGGCTCATACATCTTCCTGAAGGATGTTGCCGACATAGCCCTCGAGGTGGAGCCCCAGACCGTGCGGGTCAGATCGGGTGGCACGGACTACGTGATGGTCGATGTCCTCAAGCGCGACGAAGGCGATACCATACGCATCGTGGAGGCGGCGCAGTCCGTGTTCGAGGAGGTCCGGAACGAGACCGGCGGAACCGTCGACTATGCGGTGATCAGTGATCAGAGCGAAACGACGACACGGTCGTTGCAGACCGTATCGACCTCCGCCCTGACCGGCCTGGCTCTGACCATCTTCGTAATACTGCTGATACTGCATGATGCCCGGGCCACGATCATCATCAGCCTGTCGATACCGCTGTCCATATTGTTCGCGCTGCTTGGCCTCTACGGTACCGGCCGGTCGCTCAACCTGCTGTCGCTGTCCGGCATGACCGTAGCCATAGGCATGATCGTGGACAATTCCATCGTCGTGCTGGAGCACACCTTCCAGAAATTCAAGGAAAGCGGTGACAAGCGCCGGTCGGCACTCGATGGCGCTGGCGAGGTCGGCGGGGCGGTGCTCGCCTCGACCACGACGAGCATATGCGTGTTCGCGCCGCTGCTGTTCCTGACTGGCATCATCGGCGTCATTCTGAATGATCTGTCGCTCGCCATCGTCTTCGCCCTCGCGGCCTCGGCTCTGGTTTCCGTCGTCGTGGTGCCATGGCTGTCCTCACAGATCCTGAAGCGCGACGACCAGCTCCGGCGACCACGGGCGTTGCAGGCCCTGGAGAAAGGCATCGACCGGATATTCGATGCCGTGGAGCGAGCGTACCGCAGGATCCTGGAGGCGGCGCTGGCCAACAAGCTCTTTACCATCGGCATGGCGGTATCGCTGCTCATCGCGAGCGTGCTGTTGCTTTCGATATTGAAGATCAGTTTCCTGCCACCGACCGATACCGGCGAATTCGAGATACACCTGGAAACGCCGGCCGGCTATGCGCTCGACAGAACGGCGGCGAAGGTCGATCAACTGGATGCCCTCGTGGCTGGCCTGGTGCCGGAAATAGAGGCCTCCGTCTACTATATTGGCACCGACAGCGCGCTCGCCATTACCGGCGCGTCCAACAGGGCGTTCGGACGCATCCGTCTGGTGCCCAGCGAATCCCGACATCGCACCATCCAGCAGATACTGCCGCTTGTGCGCGATGCGCTTTCCAGGCAGTTGCCTGATTGCAGCGTCACGGTGCTGAACGGCGGATTCGATTCACTGCTCGCGATGGGAACGGGTGGACAGGGTTACCAGCTTGAGATATACGGAACCGATCTGGACTCGGTAGCCCAGACGGCCAGAATGGCGCAGACACTTCTGGAACAGGATCCCGATGTGTTCAAGACCGACATGTCGATGCGTACCGATTCCGAGCAGCTCTACGCGGATCTGAGCCAGGAATACATGGGTACGCTCGGCGTCACACCATACGAGGCTGGGATAACGAGCCGCATACTGTTTGGCGGACAGAAGGTGGGTACTCTCCGCATCGGATCGAGCGACTATCCAATACGGGTTACATCCGACGTCGCGACGCAGCGTATCGACGATGATCTGCTCAACCAGATACAGCTCCGTACGCAGGACGGGCGGATGGTCGGCTTCGCTTCCTTTTCCACGGTCGAATCGAAGCCGACGCTGTCGCGCATCACGAGGAAGAACAGGAACTTCTCGGTCGATGTGGTCGGCTATCTCCGCACCGACGACCAGTCCGGAGTCGGCTCGAGGATGCAGCGAGCAATGGCCTCGATGACCCTGCCATTCGGGGTCAAGTACAAGGCCGCCGGCACCAGCAAGCTGATAGGCGATTCGCTGTCGAGTCTGTCGCTGATGCTCGCCATCAGCGTGTTCCTGATATACGCCGTCATGGTTATCCAGTTCGAGCGCTTCATGCAACCGCTCATCATCATGGCGTCGATACCCTTCTGCCTGATAGGCGTGGTGCTGGGACTGTATGCCTTTGGTTCCTCGCTGTCGATCATCGCGATGCTGGCGCTGATAGCGCTGGGTGGCACGGTGGTGAACAACGCCATCGTGCTGGTCGACTATGTGAACACGCTCCGGAAGTCATACGGTCTGGAGCTCCGCGAAGCGCTGATCCAGGGTTCGGCCAACCGGCTGCGCCCCATACTGATGACGTCGATGACCACGCTGTTTGGCGTGCTGCCGATGGCTCTGGCCCATGGGAACGGCTCGGAGGTGTATGCCCCGCTGGGGCAGGCGATCTTTGGCGGACTATTGTCATCGACCGTCATAACGCTCGTGCTGATACCGGTGCTGTACGAAATGCTCGAGAAGCGTGTCACGATAGCGCGGATACCGGATGCGTCGAATCTGGAGATGGAACACTATGAATGATGCCGGACAGCGCCGCTTCTGGCGCGTATCGATAGTCGTCCTGCTGCTGATGGCACTGCCGGGCGCAGCCATGGCACAGGCGGCCGTGTCTGCGGGCTCCGGTGTCGATGCCTTCGTGGCGGAGTACCGGACGGCGGCCGCCTTGTATGCCGCGACGCTCGACTTCTCCCAGGCTCCCGAGCCGGGCCGACCGCTGTCCCCCCTGGCGGCGCGACCCAATCCGCCATATTCGCTTGACGACCTCCTGGGGCTGGCCGCGACCGAAAATCCGGCGCTGCGGGCAAATGGCGCGGCCGAGGATGCCGCGCGCGCCGACCTGACCAGCGCCAGGGCAAGGCGCCTGCCAACCCTCGGCACCGAGACCACCGGGACCTACATAGCCAATCCGACGGATCCGATAGCGATACCAGCGAATTCGTTCGCGCCAGGCATGCCAGGAGCGCCGATTACGTTGTACGAAGGCTCGGGCAATTCGCTATACGACTTCAAGCTGACCGGCGACCTGCCGCTCTTCTCCTGGGGCAAGATAAGCCTGGGCATAGACCTGGCGCGCACCGGGCTGTCGGCGGCCGCCTTGCAACGCCGGAAGGCCGAACGCGAGCTGGCCGTCAGGCTGAGCGCCAGTTGGGACGCGCTTGCGTACGTGAACCGGGCGGGCGATGTGCTCGAGCTGCAGTCGCGCATCGGCCAACGGCTCGTGGAGCTGGCCCGGCAGAGTGCCGCCGCCGGCTTCATGACCGCGGTCGATCTGGCCAACGCGCGCATCAAGCTCAAGGAAATAGAGATGGCTCAGACCAGGCTGAGCGAGCGGCGCGATCGCCTCCTGTCGGACATCGCGTCCATGGCTGGACTCGACTCGTTGTCGATTGCGGAACTGCGCATCGTCGCGCCTGCTTCGGGGGCACCACGCTCAACCGAAGACCAGCTCTGGACGCTTGCAACGACCGGTAGCGACGACCTGGCCCTCGCGTCTGTACAGCTTGCCATCAAGCAAGGCCAGAAGCGGCTTGCCGAGAAGGAGGCGCTTGGCCTGCCCGACATTGGCCTGCATGTGGAGCTGTCATACGGTGGTCCGAGCATGCCCTTTGCGCAGGACGACTGGCGCGACAAGGATGACTACCAGCTGACGTTCAGCCTGGGAGCGTCAGGCAGCATTCTGGGCAACGGCGTCAAGATAGCCCAGAATGCGCGTGCCAAGGCGGAGCTGGCCAGGGCAGAGGCGCAATATGCAGACGCCCAGCGATCGCTGCGCACCTATATCCACGACACCATGCTCGGCCTGGCCCTGGGAAAGGCCCAGCTCGAATACGCCGCGCTCAAGCAGGATGGCTGGCGCGCCGACCTGGAGCAGCGCCGTGAGGCGTTGCGGGCGGGCGCTGGGTCCGAGACCGATTATCTTGGCCTGATGATCGAGGCGCTTGGAGGACTGGCCGAGGCCTATGGCACGCTGGCCGATTATCGCTCATCGCTGCTGTCCCTCGATCTGGTATCAGGAACGGTGCCGTAGCCCCTACTTGAAGGTCCGCGTCACCTCGACCGCCTTGGTCCAGCGCTCGAGCAAGCGATCGCGCACAGCCGTGGCCATCTCCGGCATGAAGTCGCGCTTGCGGCGCCAGTTGTGCTCCACTTCATCAAGGCTCGACCAGTAGCCGATCCTGAGCCCCGCGAGGTATGCGGCGCCCAGCGCGGTTACTTCGCCAACCTCGGGTAGAATGACCGGTTTGTTCAGTATGTCGGCCTGGAACTGCATCAGGAAGCTGTTGGCACTCGCGCCGCCATCGGCCTTGATGAACGGAATCGAGGCGCCACAGTCGCGTTCCATTGCCACGAGCAGATCCCGCGACTGGTATGCTATGGACTCGATCGCGGCGCGCACGAAATGGGCCTTGGTGGTGCCGCGGGTTATGCCCAGCGTCGCACCGCGGGCCTCCGGATCCCAGTAGGGCGCGCCCATCCCGACGAAGGCCGGCACCATCACGACGCCGCCCGTGTCCGGCACGAGTCGCGCCAGCCGCTCGCTCTCCGCGGAATCGGACAGCACGCGCATCTCGTCGCGCAGCCACTGGATGACGGCGCCGGCGATGAAGACCGAGCCTTCCAGCGCGTAGGTGTAGCCCTTGCCCAGGTCCCAGGCTATCGTCGTCAACAGGTTGTGTTTCGACTCGACGGGCTTGGCCCCGGTATTCATCAGCGCGAAGCAGCCGGTGCCATAGGTGTTCTTGCTCGCTCCGACCTGGAAACACGCGTGGCCGAAGAGCGCTGCCTGCTGGTCTCCGGCACATCCGGTTACCGGTATCTCGCAGCCAAAGAGGTCCTTGCGTGTAAAGCCGTAGTCGGCCGAGCTTGGCAGGACCTCCGGCAGTATCGACGCCGGAAGATTGAGCATCTTGAGAATGTCGTGGTCCCAATGGCCCTCATGGATGTTGAACAGCAGCGTGCGGCTGGCATTGGTCGCGTCGGTCGCGTGCCTGCCGGTCAGGTTCCAGATGAGCCACGAGTCCACCGTGCCGAACATCAGATCGCCGCGCTCCGCCCGTTCACGCAGTCCCGGTATCTGATCGAACATCCAGACCAGCTTGGTGCCCGAAAAATACGGATCCAGCACGAGGCCGGTGCGCGCCCGGATCTCCTTCTCGTAGCCGAGTGCCTTGAGATCCTGGCATATGGCCGACGACCTTCGGCATTGCCAGACAATCGCGTTGTGTACCGGCTTGCCGCTGATCCTGTCCCAGACTATCGTCGTCTCGCGCTGATTCGTGATGCCGATCGCCACGATCTGCGATGGCGTTATCTGCGCGGCGTCGATCGCGCCGACGGCCGCGTCATACTGAGTCTGCCATATCTCGAACGGATCGTGCTCCACCCAGCCCGGTTTGGGGTATATCTGATTGAACGGGATCTGTTTGATGCCGATGACGACGCCTGTCTCGTTGAAGACGATGGCGCGTGATGATGTCGTGCCTTGATCAAGTGCCAGAATATACCTGTCGGCTTGCTGCATGACGATGCTCCGTTGGGCCCTGTGATCGCACCAGTATAGGGCTGATTGCGCTGTTTGTAAAACGAGGTGCTTGCCCAAGAAAGAGCTTTTCACGATACTGCACTGCAGACGCACGGTCCGTTGTGGCCGGAGCGCGCCGCCGATTTGATCCGTATTGCGGGCGGTTCGACATCGATCACATCGATGTCGAAGAAGACAGCTAAAAGGGAGGAAGCCCCATGTCCGACAGCAGAAAATTATTCACCTCGGAGTCCGTAGGAGAAGGCCATCCGGACAAGCTCTGCGACCAGGTATCCGACGCGGTGCTCGATGCATGCCTGCGGGATGACAAGGAAAGCCATGTTGCGTGCGAATGCTTCGCGACCACCGGCATGGTACTGGTCGGTGGCGAGATAACCACCGACACCTATGTGGATATCCAGACCATCGTCCGCGATGTCGTCAGGGAGATTGGCTACACCAATCCCGACTACGGCATCGATTACGAGTCGATGGCCATCCTCAATACGATACATGCGCAGTCGCAGGACATAGACCAGGGTGTCAGCGGCCACGGACTCAAGGAATATGAAGGCCAGCAGGGCGCCGGCGATCAGGGCATGATGTTCGGCTTCGCGTGCAACGAGACGCCCGAGCTGATGCCTGCTCCGATCATGTATGCGCACAAGCTGCTGATCAAGGCGACCGAGCTGCGCAAGTCAAAGGCCATATCCTGGCTCCGGCCCGATGCCAAGAGCCAGGTGACGCTGGAGTATGATGGCCACAGGCCCGTCCGCGCCGATGCGATCGTCGTATCGCACCAGCACGACCCCGAGACGACCTACGACGAGATACGCGAAACGGTGATAGATCGGATCATCAAGCCGGTGCTCGAACCGACCGGACTCCTCGATGCCGATACCAAGTACTACGTGAACCCGACCGGCCGCTTCGTGGTCGGCGGCCCGATGGGTGATACCGGCCTGACCGGCCGCAAGATCATCGTCGATACCTATGGTGGCATGGGTCGGCATGGCGGTGGGGCGTTCTCCGGCAAGGACCCGTCCAAGGTAGACCGCTCGGCGGCGTACATGGCGCGCTATGTCGCCAAGAATGTCGTGGCGGCCGGCCTGGCCGAGCGTTGCGAGCTCCAGCTTGCCTACGCGATAGGCGTGCCCTTCCCGGTGTCGGTCATGCTTGAGACCTTTGGTACCGGCACCGCCGATGATGCCGCCATCGTCGCAGCCGTCAGGAAGACGTTCGATCTGTCTCCGGCCGGCATCATCCGCACCCTGGGACTCAAGGCGCCGATATACCTGAAGACCGCCGCCTATGGGCACTTCGGTCGTGGCCACTTTCCATGGGAGCAGACCGACAAGGTACAGGCCCTGCTTGCCTCGATGTAGCAGGAGGAAGCAGCCGACTCATTGCGGTGCCTTACAGCTTCCTGACTGCGTCGAACAGCGCCCTCACGAGAGCCGGGGCTTCATCGACCCTGCATGAGAAGGCGAGCGCGTCCACGTCGCTGCCGGTGACAGATCTGGCGCCCGCGTTCGCGGCGGCGGCCATGGCGAGTGGCTTCACCGCCGCGCCTGTTCCTTCCCGGCAGACGATCGTTACCACGGCCTCGTGCTCGGTCTTGTTCGAGGCAACGCCGAGCACCATGGGCGAGTTGCCTGACATCGGATCGGCACTGATCAGCGTGCCTTCGCCATCATCGAAGGTGGAGCGCACGCGGATCTTCACGCCGAAGCGCTCGCCGATCAACGCCGATCTGTCGTGAAGCACGCGCGCGCCGTTGGAGGCGAGCCGGTACATCGAGCGATAGTCGAGCCGGAGCAGGAACGGCGCGTCCGGCACAACGCGCGGATCTGCCGCGGCGACGCCAGGTACGTCGGTGTAGATGTCGACGTAGTCGGCCTTCGCCCAGGCGCCTATGGCGACGGCGCTGGTATCCGAGCCTCCACGTCCAATCGTCACGATGCTTCCATCGGGTCCCACGGCCTGGAATCCGGCGACCACAGGCACGGAACCGGAATCGACCACGGCGATGATGCGCCGGGCGTCAACATCGGTAATCTGCGCATCACCATAGGGGCCGCTCGCACTGATACCCGCCGTGTATGCCGTCATCGGTACGGCCCGTGTACCGCGCGCCGACAGCAGCGAAGCGACGAGGCACGCCGACATGGTTTCGCCGCACGATGCCAGCAGGTCGCGTATCATGCCGGATTCGTCACCGTCACGACTCTCGTCGAGCAGACCGAGCAGCGTATCGGTCGCATAGGGTGCGCCCTTGCGTCCCATTGCTGACACGACGACGACAATGCGATCGCCATGGGCGCGCGCGGCCTCCACCTTCTCAAGCAGGCGCTCCCGAGCCTCCGGGTTTGCGACCGACGTTCCGCCGAATTTCTGTACGATGAAAGCCACGATGAACTCCTTGAGTGATTCTATCAGGAAACTGGCGGATTTGGAAATGCAATTCACCTTCCGCCTTGACGTTGCCGTGCTTTGCCTTTACACCTGTCCCCAGTGGAGCCGTCATGGAAAGCATCAAGGAGATTTATCGCATAGGCTATGGCCCTTCTTCCAGCCACACGATGGGACCGCGCACGGCCGCCGAGCGGTTCTCCGCCGATAATGCCGAGGCGGCATCCTTTCGGGCAACGCTGTTTGGCAGCCTCGCCTCGACGGGCCGCGGGCACCTGACCGATGCCGCGATAGCCTCGGCGTTCTCGCCGCGTCCGCTGGCCATCGAGTGGCGAGCGGACATCGTCAAACCATTTCATTCGAACGCGATGATGCTGGAGGCGCTGGCCGCCGATGGCGTGGTGATCGCGACCAGCACGGTCTACAGTGTCGGTGGCGGCAAGATCGTCCAGGAAGGCGTACCTGTCGATCAATCGGCTTCCATCTACGAGCTGACGACGATGAACGATATTCTGGAACAGCTGCATACCACGGGGCAGACCTTCTGGGAGTATGTCGAGGAACGTGAGGGCGCGGGCATCTGGGAGTATCTGGCCGAGGTTTGGGCGGTGATGAAGGCAGCCGTCGAACGCGGCATCGAGGCGGAGGGCGTGCTCCCGGGCGGGTTGCGCCTGCCGCGCAAGGCATCATCGTACTACGTACGCGCGCAGGGCTTTCGGGGCTCCATCAAGCGGCGGTCGATGCTGTATGCCTGTGCGCTGGCCGTTTCCGAGGAGAATGCCGCGGGCGGCCGCGTGGTGACGGCTCCGACCTGCGGGTCGTGCGGCGTGCTGCCAGGCATGATGTATGGCATGGGCAGCCAGCGCGGCTTCTCCGACGCCAAGATTCTGCGTGCGCTGGCGACCGCCGGCCTGATCGGCAATCTGGTCAAGCATAACGCGTCGATATCGGGGGCCCAGGTCGGCTGCCAGGGCGAGATTGGCACCGCCTGCGCGATGGCCGCCGCCGCCGCGGCACAGCTCTTCGGAGGCACGCCCAACCAGATCGAGTACGCGGCGGAGATGGGCCTTGAACACCATCTGGGCCTGACCTGCGATCCGGTCGGCGGCCTGGTGCAGATACCGTGCATCGAGCGCAACGCGTTCGCCGCCTCCCGGGCACTCGATGCCAACACCTATGCCTTGCTGTCCGACGGCCGCCACCGCATTGGCTTCGATACGATCGTAGAGACGATGAAGCGGACCGGCAACGACCTGCCCCGCATATACAAGGAGACATCGGAAGGCGGACTTGCCATTCTTGTGCCCTGCGACTAGGCGCCGATCATCGGTGTTCGAGCAGGTACGCCCGGAACGCCGCGGCATCCGGCTCCATCGCGACCGAGAGGTTGGGTCTGTCCAGCGATGCGGCGATGGCCGGCGGCACGGGTAGCATCCTGCCGAGCGCCGCCTCCACGGCAGCGGCGAACTTGGCCGGGTGGGCGGTGCACAGGAATGCTCCGGTCTCGCCAGGCAGCAGCGCCTGTTCGAGCGCGGCGTACGCGACGGCCGCATGCGGCTCGCTGACATACCCGAGCGCATCCAGCGCCCTGATCGAGCCGACCGTCTCATCTTCACGTACCGATATGGCCTCGAGCCTCCAGCCGTAATCCGACAGCAGGCGCTCGGCGCGCGGCCAGTTGTTCGGCATGCTGACATCCATCGCGTTGGAGGCTGTCGGCACGGTGGCGCGCGGCTCCCAGCGGCCGCTGCGAAGGTAGCGGGGTACCGTGTCGTTGATGTTTGTCGCGGCGACGAAGCGTGCGATCGGGGCGCCCATGGCCTTGGCCATGAGACCTGCGGTCAGGTCTCCGAAGTTGCCCGATGGCACCGCCACGACAAGCCCGTCGTTCCGCCTGGCCTCCGGTATCGCCGCGCACAGGTCCCAGTAGTACACCGTTTGCGCCACGAGCCGCGCAACGTTGATCGAGTTGGCTGAATTGAGGCCGAGCGTCTCGACCAATTTCCGATCGTCGAATGCCGCCTTGACGAGTGCCTGGCAGTCATCGAAGCTGCCGCGCACGGAGAGCGTCTCGATGTTGCCGCCAAGGGTGCAGAAGAGCTGTTCCTGTGCGCGGCTGATCCTGCCTCGTGGGTACAGCACAACGACGCGGATGCCCGCCACATTCAGGAAGGCACTCGCCACCGCCGCGCCGGTATCACCGGATGTGGCCGTCAGTATCGTCATGGTCTTGCCGCCACGGAACCGCGCCAGGCACTGGGCCATGAACCGGGCGCCAAAGTCCTTGAAGGCCAGCGTCGGTCCGTGAAACAGCTCGAGCGCAAGGGTGTCGCCGACCTGTACCACCGGTGCCTCGAAGGAAAAGGCGGCGTGAACCATGCCGGCGATGTCGCGCTCGGCACAGTCGGGGTCAAGGTACGGGCGCAGCACGGCGACGGCGCGTTCGAGTCGGGGCAGGTCGAGCAGCGCCGCCTGGTCGAGTAGCGGAATGGCAGTGGGATAGAACAGTCCCTGGTCGAAGCCAAGTCCGCGCCGCGCCGCGTCGGCGAAGGAAATCCGTTCCTCCGGATGCTTCAGATTGAAGAATTCCATGAGCTATGCCCTTCCTTCCTGCGGGATGACGCGAACCCCGATAGCATCGACCACGCAGAGGCTCGCGAAGGCGCCCTTGTCGGCCGCGCATAGCCTCGAGAACGGCCCCGCTTCGGTTCTGCCCGATACGGCGCTCGTCCATAGCCTTGCGCGCTCGAGCGCGGTGCCAGCGGCCCGTTCATCATCGAAGATGGCGAATATGGTCGGCCCCGATCCGGAAATCCCGGCGGCCAGAGCACCGGCGGAGAGCATCGTGGCCTTGATCGTATCGAATCCGGGAATCATCGGCGAGCGGCATGGCTCGACCAACGGATCGATCATCAACCGTGCCGCCTCGCGGCCATCGCCACGGTGCAGCGCGTCGACGAAGCGGCCGAGCCTGGCTGCCTGTTCCACCGCGTCGTGCAGAGGAATGTTCACCGGCAACACCGCGCGCATCGCCTTGGTCTCCAGTCGAATGCCCGGGTAGGCGATCAACCATATCCAGTCCGCGGGCGCTGGCAGGCGCGACGAGCCCAGCCTCAGACCACCGAGCGCGCATGGCAGGATGTTGTCCCAGTGCAGACCGCCCGAGAGTGTTGCCTCCAGTTCGCCCATCAGCGACCGCTCGGCGTCCTGGTCAAGCGGATTCCCATAGAACAGGTTGCAGGCTCTGACCGCGGCGACGACACTGGCGGCCGACGAGCCCAGCCCCGAGCCAACCGGCATGCCCTTGTGCAGCTCCAGGGCTACGGGTTCGCGATGGCCCGAGATCTGGCGGACACGCTCCAGGGCCAGGGCTACGACGTTGTCGCCCCTGATCTCGGACGCATACGGCCCGCCAACAGTCAGCTCGTCGGACTGACTCGCCGCTAGCCGCACCTCGTCACCGAGCATCCCCGAAAGGGGGCGCAATGCCACACCGAGGTTGTCAAAGCCAACATTCAGGTTCGCCGACGTGGCCGGCGCAAAGACGCTCAGCATCTAGTCCTCCCTGTTCCAGTTCAATGTGCGCATGATGTCCGCGACGATGCCGGCCGCCGTCACCTGGGCGCCGGCGCCGTATCCGCGCAACAGGAACGGTACCGGGCTGTAGTAGCGCGTGCTGAAGGCCAGGGCATTCTCACCGCCCTTGACGCTGAACAGCGGATGTTCCGGCCCCACTGCCCGCAGGCCCACCCGGCCCTTGCCCGACTCGATTGATCCAACGAAGCGCAGTACCGCGCCAGCGCGCGCGGCCTCGGATAGCCGGGCGGCCCATTCCGCATCGAGTTCAGGCAGACGTTCCAGAAACTCGTCCTTGTCCAATGCCATGTAGTCCAGAGGCAGCAGGCCCACAACCTCGATATCGGACAGTTCCATGGACAGACCGGCCTCTCGGGCCAGTATCAGCACCTTTCGGGCAACATCGATACCTGCGAGGTCGTCACGGGGGTCGGGTTCCGTGAAGCCGCGCGCCATCGCTTCACGGACCGAGGCGGAGAAGGTGGCACCTTCACCGAGCCGTCCGAGCAGAAATGACAGGGAGCCGGACAGAATTCCGGAGAAGCTGTCGAGGCTGTCACCGGCGTGCAGCAGGTTCTGCAGATTCTCCACCACCGGAAGGCCGGCGGCGACCGTTGTCTCGTACAGATACCGCCTGTGGTGGCGCAGCGCGACCTGTCTGAGCGACCGGTACTGCTCCATCGAACCGGTGTTGCCGCGCTTGTTCGGTGTGACAACGTTGAAGCCGGCCCTCATGAACGCCGGATAGGAGCCCGGAATCACGTCACTTGCGGTACAGTCGACCAGCACGGGGTTCGACAACCCGGGCCCGAGCGCCGTCAGGGTATCGATGGAGAAGGTCTCGGCGGATCGTTGCAGCTGTTCCTTCCAGGCTGCGGTATCGAGCCCGTTCTGATCAATGATCATGCGCCTGCTGTTGGCCACCGCAACCAGGTTCAGGCCGACACCGTGTCCAGCCAGCCATGCTGTCTGCATCGCGAGCTGGCCGAGCAGGGCCGACCCCACGGTGCCGCAACCGATCAACACCAGGTCAATCGGCAAGGTTGATTCGAAGAATGACTGGTATATCCGCCTGACACCGCGTTCGATCTTCTGCTGCTCTATGACGATCGAAATGGCTCGTTCAGACGAGCCCTGCGCGATGGCAACGATGTTTACGTCGGCACGCGCCAGCTGTGTACAGCACCTGCCGGCTATGCCCTTTGTTTGACGCATGCCATCACCGATCACCGTCAGTATCGCAAGGTCGTCCATGGCGCCGACGTGATCCAGGACAGCGTCGGCAATCTCCGACGAGAATTCCCGCTCGATTGCGGCGATGGAGGTCGACGCATCGCGCTGGTCAACACAGAAGCATATCGAGTATTCACTCGATGCCTGCGAAATGAGTCTGACACCGACGCCCGCCTTGCTGACGGCAGAGAATACCCTGGCCGCGGTGCCGACGCTTCCTGGCAGGCAGGTTCCGGTCACCGAGACCATCGAAACGGCCGCGGAGGCCGTTATCGCCTTGACCGGGCCGCCCGAGGCATCGGTCACCGCCTGAATTCTGGTGCCGCACCCTGGGCCTGAACCGTTCGCTCCGCTGGCGGGTACCATCATGGTCGGCACGCGGTATCGCACTATGGGTCCAACCAGACTCGCGTCCAGGCCAGAGCTCCCCGAGCGGGACAGTTCGGCGGCCTCCTCGAATGACAGGCCGGCAATCTCCCGCATCCCCGACACAATGGCAGGGTCGCACGGGAATATCCCCTGTGAGTCGGTCCAGACCTCGAGCTCAGAGTCCAGACTGGCGGCGAGCGCGGCCGCATCGTCGAAGGTGCCGCACCGGAACCACGCTCCGTGCTGGTCCGGCGCTGCGTCGGATACAACGATGCACGGGACAGCCGGCTCGTGCAAACGATGCTCGAGCCGTTTGCGAACAGGCTCCTCGGTCAATATGCTGGCACGAACGAATATGACAGACATGGTGCGGCTCCGATCGAATTGGCGCGTTACTACTGATAATAACACGACGGTTTGTGGCAGGTACACTACCATGTCGCCGCTCGCCGACCCATGGTAAGCCTTGACGAGGCCGCGCCGTGCGTGCAAGAGTGCCGTTGTGTTAACCGTATCAACTGTCTACAGGTTTACGAGATGAGCGCCAAGCGTATGAGGGATGAACCTCTGTCCCCCGACGAACGTGACCGGTATATCATCGAGCGTCTGCGCAAGGCAACCGAACCCCTCTCGGGAGAGTTGCTGTCCGCCGAGCTGGGCATCAGCCGCGTGGCCTTCTGGAAGCGCGTCGAATCGCTCAAGGCGTGGGGCTATGGCATCGAGGCGTCCAGGAAGGGGTACCGGCTGGTCAGTGACGATGGACTCGCCGGCTGGGAAATCGACGCGCCGGGGCCGGTGGTGCTCTTTGACACGATCGGCTCCACGATGGACGAGGCGCACGCGCTGGCCGGCGGCGGCGCCGCGAGCGGGACCACCGTGCTGGCGCTCGGGCAGAGCGCGGGGCGCGGGCTTGGCGGGCGCTCCTGGGGCAGCCCGTCGGGCGGGCTCTACATCTCGGTGGTGCTGCGTTCCGCCGTGCCGCCATCTCTGGCTGGCGCGCTTTCCCTCGAGGCATCCGCGGTGACGCTGGCGGCGCTTGCCGCCGCGGGTGCCACATCGCCTGCGTTCCGGTGGCCCAATGACATCGTGATGGCAGACGGACAGGAACATCGTCCGCGCAAGGTCGGGGGGGTGCTGGTGGAGCCGCGAGGTGATCTGGGCCATGCTGACTACTACGTCGTAGGCATTGGCCTCAGCGTAGCTCCGCTCGAATTCGCGAAGAGTACCGAATCTGCACGGCGTGCGCACCTTGCCGCCGGCATCGTTTCCGCCCTTGTCGGCTGGGCACTTGAGCCGAGCATCGATCCGACACGCTGGGCATGGCTGGCTCCCGATTCTGACCGTGCGGTCAGAATCTTGCTGTGGAATGGCGTGGAGCGGAGCCTCGTGGCTCGTGGCTTCAACGACCGGGGAGACCTGCTGCCGGCCGATGG